>Ga0257109_1000132_pt1 | contig 21871 bp, 17 predicted proteins | sample LP_taG_8_FD_191566 | JGI IMG/M metagenome (GOLD analysis project Ga0257109, IMG submission 191566) | Marine microbial communities from Northeast Subartic Pacific Ocean, Canada - LP_J_2011_P26_2000m | ecosystem: Environmental > Aquatic > Marine > Oceanic | place: Canada: Northeast Subartic... | reverse complement strand
AAAGTTTAACATCAAATTGGACACCCTGCTTCTTTTCCTGCTTGAAAAATTCTGCAATTTCATCCGGAGATTTGACGAATACAGTTATGAATTCTCCGGGCTCATTTTCTGGTTTTGGCTGTAGGTTATCTGCGATGTTTTCATCAACCTGAACTTGTACAAATGAAACGGTTTCTGAAAGAATTCCGGGAGAAGAAAACAATCTTGGGCTAATATTTTCGACTGTACCAACATAACCTGTTTCTTCAAGAAGTTCACGGATTGCAGTTGTTTCCTGAGATTCACCACTATCAACTAAACCTGCAGGAAATTCCAGGATATAAGAATTTGTTGGTGGACGAAATTGGCGAATAATAATAAATCGTCCAGAAGGTTGCATTCGAGCAACTATTATTACTGCCTCTGCACGGTGTTTACGATGCAATCCTTCCCATTTCCGTACTTGTTTTTTGTCATCTTCATAGCTGAACTCCACAATCTCGGCCCAATTTCCGCGAAAGAGGAGTTGTTCATCGAGAACACGTGCTGTGCCAGCATTTGGAGGATTATTAGTTTGGATTTCAGACATTCAGATTCAACAGAAAAATTAATAAATGTGTTTACGCAATTGGTTTTGCATTACAAGTGGCCTTATAAAAAGATAGAGGATTTTGTGACAATCACAATCCAATTTTGAAATTGTTTTTGCGTTGTCTTTTGTTGATGTCTGCAATACCATTCGACTGATGAAAATTAATTCCTGAAAACCAGATTCTTGAAACAGCCGCCCCTATGAGAAGCATCCGCTTAATTTGGATTGGGAAATCGCAGGAGCCTTTTGTTAAGGATGGAATTAAAGTTTATTTGAAGAAACTCTCGCATTACATCAAGGTTGATTTTGAAGAAATTAAGCCGGTCAAGTATAATTCAGGTACGACAGATCAGTGGCGCAGGCAGGAAACGGAAAATTTACTGAAACGCCTGGACTCTTATGAATTGAACATATTTTTGGATGAAAGAGGGAAGCGTGAAACCTCAAATAGTTTGGCCCGATGGTTTGAAAAACAAATACCACTCGGATGGCGGAGGGTCAACTTTTTCATTGGCGGTGCATATGGTTTTGACAAAACAATGCTGCCTTCGGGAGTAAAATTGTTGCGACTCTCCGATATGACTTTTACACATCAAATGGTGAGATTAATTTTACTGGAGCAACTTTATCGCGCGTTTACGATAATGCGTGGAGAACAATATCATCATGATTAAACTTAATTTATGTTTTTCACATTTTAAAACGAAACTATGAAACGCTTAATTTTAATTGCAGTCGTATTATTGCTTTTGGGCAGTATGGGTTATTTTGCAACACAAAACAGCCACAATGTTTCCCTGAACTTTTTCGGAAACTTTTCAATCCAATTATCAGTGTGGATGGTGATTGCCGGTTCCTTTGTCGCAGGATGGGTGGTGACTGAGATTTGGCAGTTTATTTCACATCCTCAGCGTTTTGTACAGAGTTTCCTTGGTAAATTTTCCCGGTATAAAGACAACAAAAAGCAACAGATAACACAAAATTTTGAGAATGCATCTTTGCTGCGGGATCCAAAACAAGTGAGTAAAAGCTATAATAAATTACTCAATCAAGAAACTCCGTTGTCAATCAGAGTGCAGTACATTGAACAACTGCGTTATGAAAAAAGCGCAGAAGAAATGCTAAAAAAATATGCTGAACTGCGTACTAAATTTCAGGGTAATTTGCAGGTATTACTGCCATATTTGAAACTTGCCTGTGAGGTCAGTGAATGGGATCTGGCAGAGAGGTTAAGTCATGAAATCCTCCGGATAACTCCTGATCATCCGGATGCATTGGAAGGACTAAGGCAATTTTATATTACAAGACAGGACTGGGTTGGCTGTATTGGTCAGGAGAGGGAATTGCTGAAAAAATTCAGCGGCAGCCTGATAACAAAAAATATTTCAATGACACACGAAGATCATTTACAAAAAGCACTCCGTCAAGACCCAAAGTGTTTGAGTAACTGGTCTTTCCGCTACCTTCCTCAAAAGAGGGATAAAAAAAATGATAAGCCTTTGGAAGCTATCGGTGAAGCAGCACAACTCCAAAAATCAGGTATGTTTTTGGAAGCTGCACGAGTCCTTAAAGAAGCTTTTGAGCGGACCGCTTTTCCAGAATTGCTGGAGTTATTAGAGGAGGTTTATCGGGAAAGTGGAACTGATGAACAAATTTTGGAAATGGTCGGCAAACTGCACAATTCCCGTCAGCGTTCAGTTCCATCTTCACTTCTTTTTGCGAAGCTGCTATACCAATGTGATCGGCTGGATGAAGTATCGAAAGTTTTAGACAAAGTGAAACTTCCTGCAGGTTCAACAAAGTTCCCTATGGCAATTCTTGGATCAGAAGACAAAGGACAGCAGATGACTGAAGTTTGGAGTGATCTTTACCATGCACTCCGCTATTTAATTGCAGTCCGCCAGGAACGTTCTGAAGATGCACTGCAGGAGGCAAAGCCTTTGCTGAGGGAAGCTAAAATACTGGAATAATTTAAGTATGAAAGTAATTGAGACAGATGGAATTGTTCTCAAAACAATGGATTTTAAGGAAAAGGATTGCATTCTGACTTTCCTGACGACCAAGGCGGGTAAGAAAGCAGGAATTCTTCACGGTGGAAAAAGTTTGAGGTCGGGAAATGCTGCAAAAGCAGAATTGTTTGTTCTTAACCATTTTGAGTTTTCTGAAAAACCGAACATGGATTTGGTTAGAATCCGGAAATGCGAATTGCAGGAAAGCTTTCCTCTTGTCCGTAAAAATTATTCAAAGTTTCTACACGCCAGTTACTTTTCGGAATTGCTGCTTCAATGTGAAATTCCTGAATTAGATTCTCATGAATATTTTGATTTACTGAAGAATGCAATGTCTCTGCTCTCAGAGTCTCAAACTGACACTGAAATAAAATTAAATTTTGAAATACGGCTTCTGAAATTACTTGGAATCACACCAAATTTGGAAATTTGTTTTCAGTGCGGCGGCGAACTTTGGCAGGAAAGATCCGGACGAAATCCTGCTCCAAAATATTCAGTTCCATACCAGTTGGACGCAAGCTTAGGAGGTGTTCGTTGTCCAAGATGCTGCATTCCTAGCACTTACTCGGCAGCCTTGCATCCAGGAAGCTTAGCCTTTTTGCATGTACGGCAAAAAGCGAAACAAAGTGATTCTGTTTTTCGCCCAACCCAAAATAATTTAGAGGAACTGGATCATGCACTCTTTGTATACTTCAGACATTTTTTTGGCAGAAATCTGAAGTCTCACGCACTTTTGAAGGAGAATTCATGGAAAAATTAAAAAACGCAACTCTGGGAGGTGGCTGTTTTTGGTGTTTGGAAGCAGTCTACTCCAAACTGGAAGGAGTCAAATCTGTTGCCCCGGGCTATGCAGGAGGTACAAAACTAAATCCAACTTATGAACAGGTATGTACCGGAAACACAGGACATGCAGAGGTGATTCAAATTGATTTTGATCCACAGAAAACGAGCTACGAAACTTTGCTTGACTGGTTTTGGCGTTGTCACGATCCTACAACTCTTAACCGTCAGGGAGGAGACATTGGGACGCAGTACCGTTCCGTTATTTTCTATGAAAATGAGGCACAAAAAACTACGGCAAACGAGTCAAAAAAAGATGCTGAAAAATCTGGAATGTTTGATGCTCCAATTGTTACTGAAATTGCAACATTGCCGGAATTCTATCCTGCAGAAGATTACCACCAAGATTATTACAGCAATAACTCAAATGCCGGTTATTGTACCTACGTAATTCGTCCTAAACTCGCGAAGTTAAACTTGGAATAGTTTTATTAAAAATAAAATTGAGTTTGACCACCCCGGCTTCCATAAGAATACTCATCACGGGTATGAATTTCGGTGTTGATTGTCTCTTCTGCGAGTTCGTTGATAAAACGGGAGCGCTTACTGATTCCTCCGGAATAACCTGACGAAACCACCGGTGCAGTAATGAGCAGGTGTCGTTTTGCACGTGTCATTGCAACATAAAACAGGCGCCGCTCTTCTTCAATTTGCTCTTCTGTTCCCAAACTTCGTTGGTGAGGAAACAATCCTTCTGTAAGTCCAATTATGAATACCACCTTCCATTCCAGACCTTTGGCCTGATGGATGGTGGTCAGAGTGAGAGTGTCCTGATTATCCTGTTGTTCGGCTTCATGATCAGTGATAATGCTCGAACCAACCAAAGATAACTCATTTAAAAACGCTTCCAATTTATTATAATTGCCAGCAAATTCTTCAAGATAACGAATATCTGTTTCACGCTGAGGGGCATTTTCAAAACTGCTGAAAAGCACCTCGCGGTAATAGCTCTTGTACAGTAATCCTATCATGTGAGAAGGAGTTACGCTTTCCTCCAGCATTTGCTGAAAAATTTCCAGCAGAACATTCCAGCTCTCAAGGGCCTTTTTAGGAATCAGTTTTTGCAATTCAACATTGTCTTTAGTAAGACGGACTGCCTGTTGACTCTGGAATACCCTGAAAATCCGGTGTGCAGTAGTGTTGCCAATCCCGGGAAGAAGCCTAAGCAGACGCATCCACGCGATTTCATCAAGAGGATTAAAAAGTACTTTGAGAAAAGCCGTAACATCTTTGATATGAGCTTGTTCAAAAAATTTAACTCCTGAATGAACAACAAACGGAATACCTGCATGTGTCAGCACTACCTGAAGTGCTGCAGACTGTACATGATTTCGGTAAAGCACACTCATTTCGTTCAAAGAAATATCTTTATCCCGGAAACTGAGTATATTCTCCAGTACCAGTTCAGCTTCATCCTGAGAAGCCCAAACATAATGTACGAGGGGTTTTTCTCCTTCAGCTAAAGAACTAAAAAGGTTCTTTTCAAACTGACGTGTGTTATAATTAATACTTCGGTTGGCAGCATCTAAAATTTCTGGAGAACTGCGATAATTTTCCTCCATGTTGTAGGTGACTGCCTGGTAGCGTTCCGGAAACTCAAGCATGTTGCCAAAATCAGCGCCGCGCCAGCTGTATATTGATTGAGCATCGTCGCCGACAACCATTAAATTTTTGTGCGGCCTTGAGAGCCTGTATAAGATATTGGCTTGAACCTGATTGGTATCCTGATATTCGTCTACCAGGATATATTGAATTTGCCGGCAAAGCGGGAGTCCTTCACCATGCCGCAAGAGTAGTTCCAGCCAGTTTTCCAGCAGATCATCAAAGTCCATCACTTGTCCGCGTTTTTTCTTGTGACGGTAGGCAGCTAGAATGTTTAGTATTGTTTCAGTGTTTTCTTCAAAATTGGGGAAATCTGCAGAAATCAGCTGCTCTAAGTGGAAATTGCGTTCATGGTAAGGCTGGTCCAAAATCATATTTTGAGTACAAAAACGATTGAAGGCCAATGAAAACATGTTTTGCAGAACAGCAGCTTTTGGAAAATATTTGCCTGGTTTCCCTACTGTTTCTGCAAGTGAGGCTTTTATCAGGTCCCTGGAATCTGAGGAATCCAGAATGCTGAAATTATTGTTATAGTTTAGTAATTTAGCATTTCGTCTGAGGAATCGGCTTCCCACACTGTGGAAGGTCCCATGAATAATCTTTTGCTGTTCTGTAGAATTCTTTAAAGCCCGGCCTACTCTTTGCGCCATCTCGTTGGCGGCTTTGTTGGTGAATGTCAGCAAAAGTATGGAAGACGCAGGAATTCCGGAATGAATCAGATGTGCTACACGGTGAGTAATCACCCTAGTTTTTCCACTGCCCGCTCCTGCAATGACTAAAGCGGGGCCTGTTTTGTGTTCGACGATTTTCCGTTGTACCGGATTTAAAGATGCTATTGACCAGGTGGACATATACTGGACTGGTGATTTTAGATGTCTTTCCGTTGATATTTTCTAACTATAATGCCAAATTTTAGTCTAAAACAAAAACAACTAGCAAAATAATTTCCATGTTTTTTGAAGAAATAAAACAAATCGTTTCGACTTTCCGTGAAGCAGTAAACCTGTTTTTGAGTAGAATCTTTAACAAAGGAGTGCCGATAGCAGAGGATATGACGACCTTGATTTTGATAGGGTTTGCAATTTTTATCATTCTTTTGTGTCTTTTTGTATGGTATCGGCAGCATAGCAGATCACTGAAAAGTAAAGCTCCCGAAAAACTTTCCGGGAGGAAAAAAGAGAAGCGCCTGGTGCAGTTGGAAAAAGAACATGCCAAAACACTTGAGTTGCAGATCAAGGAAGAAGAAAAACTGCGGGAAGAAAAAGAGTCCGCAAAACTTGCAAAAGCGGAACAACGGGAAAAAGAACTTCAAGAAAAAATTGCTTCAATTGAAGAGGAACGTCTGCATCAGCAGGTTCTTCAGCGTGAAATTGAAAAAACTGCTGAAACCGTGGAAACTCCTGATGAGGTAGATTCTTTCCTTGAACGTCTACGTAAAGGCGTCATTAAAACAAGAACACAGTTTCAAGATAATTTAGCCGAAGCAGTTTTAGGTAGAAAAGAAATAAATGAAGACTTACTGGATGATTTGGAAGAAGTGCTCATCGGTTCAGACATAGGTCCGGAAACTACCCAGCGTATTCTTGATGCAATCACAGAGAAGGTGGAGCGTGAAGAATTAAGCAGTCCACAAGTTTTGCAGTCAGAAATTCAGCTGGAAATTCAAAAAATTATGAGTAAAACATATGCCGTCCTCGGGACTGCGGAACGGAAGCCGTTAATTTTGCTTTTTGTTGGTGTAAACGGTGTTGGAAAAACAACTACTATCGGAAAAATTGCTGCACAGTATCGTCAGCAGGGTAAAAAAGTTTTGATGGGTGCAGGTGATACTTTTCGGGCAGCAGCTATTGAACAGTTGGTGGAGTGGAGCAGGCGGGCTGATTGCGACATCATCCAAAAGGAACCCGGAAGTGATCCGTCTGCGGTGATGTATGAAACGGTGCAAAAAGGAATAGATGAGGATTACGATGTAGTGATCTGTGATACAGCAGGACGTTTGCACACCAAAAAGAATTTGATGGAAGAATTAAAAAAAATGGTGCGGGTGATTCGCAAGTTGATTCCTGATGCACCCCACGAAATCCTGCTGGTACTTGATGCTACCACAGGTCAAAATGCAATATTCCAGACTCGGGAATTCATGGAAGCTACAGATTTAACAGGACTTATAATTACTAAACTGGATGGCACTTCCAAGGGAGGAGTTGTTATCGGCATCGTCAACGAGTTTGATATTCCTGTGCGTTACATCGGTGTAGGTGAACAGGTTGAAGATTTACGACCCTTTGATGCCCAGCAATTCACTGAGTCAATTTTTGCTTAACTTTTTGATTTTGGATGTAAATCGGAAATTCAACACCGCAAAATAGATTATACCCGGTTATAAGACAGCAGCCAGAGGGCTAGAGCGAGAAAAATTATATTTCCGCTCCATGCTGCAAAGAAAGGGAATATCAGGCCTGCACCGCCGACTGCCATGGTTATCTGATTGAGTATCCAGAACAAAATCCCGAGTAAGCAACTGATTGCCAGAGATTCTGCCGCCATCCCCCGTCTGTTGTATGATGCAGACAGCCCCAAACCAATCAGAACCATGATAAAAATTTGAAACGGATAGGCGGTTTTCTGGAAAATCGCAACCCAATGACGTGTTACATCTTGTCCTTCACTTTGAAGTTTAAGAGTATTTTCATACAAGTCAAGGAGGGGTTGATGATGCGGAGAAATGGGAATATCAAAGGGTACAGTGGGCAACTTTTCTGTTTCGATTCTCCATTGTTCAACGTGTTCAAGCCGCAAATTTTCATCCTGGAAAATGTGCTTTTGAATGTCGTGAAAGATCCATGAATTGTTTTGTTGTTCTCCCCGTTCAATTGCAGTTCTTCCCAGAAGTTGGAAAGGAATTTGCTTCCAGTTAAATGAGGTGATAGAACTTATGCGGCCATTATGTTGGCGATTTCCAAAATAGTAAATGCTTTGTTCTTCACCCACTTTCCAGAGTGGGGGCAAGCGTGCAGAATTTTCCTGTTTAACCCAAGTTTGATGCATCCATGTGTACATGTAATTCTGGCTGAAATACGCAAAAGACGCAATCAAAGCAGAAACAGCTAACACAGGAAAAGCCAGTCTCCAACCACCGATTCCCGAACTGCGTATTGCCAGCAATTCAGCATTCTTGTTCAGTGAACTGTATGTGGCAATAGTTGCCAGTAAAACCGTAATTGGTATTATTAGTTCCAGCAATAGAGGCAGCAAAAGAGCCGTTTCTTGAAGGAACTTCAAAAAACTCTGCCAGTCAGTAAAAACATCTGCAAGGTTACCAAAAAAATTCCCTACCAGACTCATCAATACAAATGCACCGAGAAACAACATAAAATAACGGTTGAATTCTGATGCAATATATTTTGAGATTATTTTGAACGGCATAGTTTCCGGTCCTCATTGGTGAATAAGCAAAATAGTATTCAGAACAGGATAAAGTTTCTTATAAAAAGGTTCAAAGTAAATAACAAATCTAGTTAATATTTGTTCAAAAGTTAGGGCATTATCTTGCATAAAGCTACAGGATTAGTTTTATGAGAATTTTTTTTAATGACTTTGTTCTGACAATTTATGAGCTAAAAAGCAATATTCATGTCCCAATTAATTCTTGTACTCGAAGAAAATCCAGAAATTCAAAGTTTAATTGCCGCCTCGCTGAAGGCTAGTGCAATTTCAGTTACTCAAGAATCTAATCCAGATTTATTTGTGCAGCAGGCACTTAATCTGGAGCCGGATTTAATTTTACTCAGTAATTCAGGCGGCGATCAAAACTACAAGAATTGCAGAGAAATACGCAAAGATCCGCAGCTGAAAAATATCCCAATCATTTTACTTGTAAACCCAAAAGACGAGCTTGACGAAAAAATTATTTCAGAGCTTGGAATTGATGGGTTGCTTCGCAAACCCTTTGAAGCATCGATGCTTCAGGAGCAGCTAAGTCAATTTGTTACTCTGGATGACAATTTTGGCATTGAACCGGATAATGAGGGTGAAGATTTCAAGATAGACATGAGCTCAATTGACAATCAATTGAATGATATTAAAGAGGGGGAACAAGAAGTAAACTCACCAGTTGAGGAAGGATCTCAAGTAACAGAAGAATTAGAGCAGAATGCCCTGGAACCAAAATTTGCCTCTTCAGCAGGTAGTGAAATGGATTCAATGATTCTGGATGACATTTCTGCAGATATGGACATTTCTAAGGATACAGTGAAAAAGGCAGAAGTTGAGCTGGATGAAAATGAAATAACATCTAACGGTCTTGAAGTCATCAATGATGAAGAAATGACAATGGACAACGGTTTTGAATTTGATCTTAAGCTTGATGAAGATGGAATCGAAATTGACTCCGAAGAAGTTGTTACAGACACTGTAAAAACTGAGACAGATCCTGCCTCAACAGGATTGGCGCAACTTAAGGACTCCGGTTTGGAAGACAAATATGCTGAAAGCCGCCTCAAGGTTGAGGGTGAAAAAACAGAACAGGATCTGAAGGCACCAGCGGATATTGATCTTGAAGTAAATGATTTTGAGGATCTGGATGATATCTGGTCACGCTCTCCGGAATTGGATCAGACACCTAGAGAGGGCCTGACGGATATAAGTTTGGAAGAAGAAGATTTTCAACCCGAATTTCCAGAAAATCTCTCCTCATTTGAAGAGCCAGCCGAACCTTCGATTCAAGACACTGATTCCGACAGCAGGATCACGTCAGAATCAGTTCAGGAATTGGATAATTATGAACTGGAACCTGATTTCGAAGAAACAGGAGAGGAATCGCTAAGTTCACTTGACAATAAATTGTTAACGGATTCTGTGGAGCAGGATCTTGAGGAGACCGTTGAAATAGAGGATGCTGAACAATTCGTAGAAGATACATCTGCAGACGAATTTGAAGAAGATTTTGATGAGAGTCAGGGAGATGCGGATATTATGTCAATGGTTCATGAAAGTATTGGCGAGCAGGAAGAATCAGCAGAAAGTGCTATGATTGAACTGGAAGACCTCAGTGAACAAATGGAAGCTCTTGATTCTGCAGAAACGGAGTTTGAAATAGAAGAAGAGCAGTTTGAGGAGGATCTGGAAAAAGAAAAACTGGAAGTTGAAGAATTATCTGAAGACGAATTAGCAGTGTCAGAAGATGATTCAGAAGACGAACTGGTAGAATTCATGCTGGATGAACTGGGAGATCTTCTGGAAACGGATGAGGAAGGATCAGTGGACGGAGAAGCTGATTATGGAGATCCGCTTGTTGAGGAACTGGAAGAAAGCCTCGCAGCAGAATCCAAAGACTTGCAAGATGTTGATGCAGAGTTTGACAAAAAAGTGTATACTGAAATTTCACTTGGACTTGGACTTGAAGAAGATGTGTTTGACAGTTGGGATGATGCTGAGGATGCCTTTATGGGATTTGATCGAGAAAAAGAAATTACTGAAGAAGCTCCGGATCAGACAGAAACAGAGGCAAGTGCTTTCGAAAGTTTTGATGATGAAGAAGAAAAATTTGAAAAAGCGGACAGTTTCAGTTTTACAGAAAATGAGTTGAAGGAGATTGTCACAAATTCAGTTCAGAATGCTTTGGAAAAATCTATTGCAGCATCTCTTGTCGAATTGGCAGTTTCAGAATTAAAAACACAAGTAATACGAATGGATCAAAGCAGAGCCTTGTAAGCCAGGGCGATTTTGGCTCCTAAGCTGGCATTATTACGTACCAGTGCAATGTTACTCTTCAGGCTTTCTCCATGAGTAAGCTGATTGATTCGCTCCAGCAAATATGGAGTCACCTCTTTTCCTTCGATTTCCTTTTCAGTTGCTTCTTTCAGCGCTTCTGTAATTGCTCCTTCAATTAGTGACTCATCCATTGCATCTTTCGGAGGCACGGGATTCCCAATCACAAGACCTCCGGCCAACCCCAAGTCCCATTTAATTTTCATACAACGTGCAATGTCTTCAGGTGTGTCAATTCGGGTTTGAACCATTGAACCGCTGGACGGCGTATAAAATGAAGGAAACTCTGCCGTCTGGTAACCAATTACAGGCACACCGTGTGTTTCCAAATATTCAAGAGTTCGGGGAATATCAAGAATGGATTTTATTCCGGCACAGACTACAGCAACATTTGTATGAGCCAACTCCATCAAGTCTGCGGAAACGTCCATGGTTTTTTCATTTTCGCGGTGTACTCCGCCAATGCCGCCTGTCACAAAGACTGGAATTCCGGCAATCTGTGCGCAAATCATAGTTGCAGCCACAGTGGTGCCACCGCTCAGTTTTTGTGAAAGAACTACCGGTAAATCCCGGCGGCTGACTTTTACCGGATCACTGTTTTGAGCAAACTGCTGAAGCTCCTGCCTGCTCAAACCGATCTTGATCCTGCCTCCTGAAACAGCAATTGTGGCGGGGAAAGCCCCCTCATTTCGAATAATATTTTCAACTGCGAGTGCTGTTTCCAAGTTTTGAGGATAAGGCATTCCATGTGAAATAATTGTCGATTCCAGTGCAACAACCGCTTTATCTGTTTTCAGTGCATCTTGAACTTCCTTGGAAATGTCCACCCACTGTGCTGTCTTATTTTTTTCCATATAATTTGGGAATATAAAATGTTTTATGATTTTATTTGTTACTTCTGAAACTAACGGAAACGGCTGTAGCTGTCAATCATCATCGTAAGAGAAGAGCCGGATTTAATGATTGGACTGTCTGCAACGGATTCAAGATAAAATAATCATGATGGTTACTGATAATTGTTTATCTGAAAATGAAAAAGGGGGATTCTCATTTATCAATCTGATTGCAAATATTGTCAATTCTGCTAGCCTGTTTAGGCTATTTCTTTTTTCAGGAGGGACTATATGAAAATTGGTATTCTTCAGTGTGATTCCACCAATGAAAATTTCCGGGACGAACACGGCAACTATCCGGAAATGTTTATGTCACTTTTTAAATCTGTTGATCCGGATTTAGATTTTAAAAATTATGATGTACAGCTGGAGCAGTATCCCCAAACTCTGGAAGAGTGTGACGCGTATTTGATTACGGGCAGCCGCCTCAGTGTGTACGACTATGAACCGTGGATTCGAAAATTGGAAAAGTATGTAGTTGAACTGCACAGGCAGAAAAAACCTCTGCTTGGCATTTGCTTTGGACACCAAATGGTTGCCAAAGCTTTAGGCGGAAAAACTGAAGCATCAGAACGAGGTTGGGGTGTAGGAGTGCAAAACTACCAAACGGTATCCACACAAGCCTGGATTGAACCCGCTTTGGAACAATTTTCACTTTTGGCAAGTCACAAGGATCAGGTTACAAAACTTCCGGAAGGTGCCGAATTGATTGCGGAAAGTGATTTTTGCCCTTATGCTGCTTTCAGAATTGATGATCATATTTTGACATTTCAGGGACATCCGGAATTTCAGAAAGCATACTCCAAAGCATTACTGAATCTCAGGAAAGAAATATTGGGTCCAAAAGTATTTGAAGCAGGAATGAAATCGCTGGAGCAAACCATCCAGCCTCAGCAAATAACACACTGGATGCTGAATTTTCTCAGGAAAGGTGATCCTCACAAATAACCGGTTACGGTCTCGAATCCGGACCTTGCTGTTCCCTTTTTGCTGGAGGATTATGAGTTAGTTCCCAGAGCTTGAAATAACGGACGACAAAATTCAGGGCATCAAAAATTGCACAGAACAATCCCGGAAATCCGTCTCGGAATCCTCCTTTAAACAGATAGCGTCTTAAGAAACGGGAAAATGGTTTGAGTAGCAGAAAGCGAATAGAATTTCCTGCAGTCACCTGTACGCCGGCATCCCGTAGATAACCTGCCTCAACTCCGGAATAAAAATCGAACTTGCTCAAAAACTGGCTGATGTTCAGGTAAGGAAAGTGGAGCATATCATTTTGCAGACTGCCGATACTTCCCTCCACTATCAGTTTTTCATGTACATGTTGGTTAGGGAAGCTGGCAGAACCTCTCTGGAATAAACGTAACTGTGTGTCCGGATATTGACTTCCGTGACGCAGCCAGTGTCCAAAGTAATGATTACGGCGCTTGAGTTTGAAAGCTGAATTTGTCGTAGCTTGAATTACTTTTTCTATTTCCTCAACCAAATTTTCCGGAATGCGCTCATCCGGATCCAGATAAAAAACCCAATCCCCACTCGCCTGCTCCATCGCGTAACTTTTGTTGACATTCAGGTTGGTATTGTTTGGTCGTGAAAAAACACGGCAGCCTAGATCACGTGCAACTTCCAGTGAGTCGTCCTGACTTTCACAGTCAACATAGACGATTTCAGTTGCCCATTTGAGTTGGGGCAATAATTCCCGTAAATGATCAACTTCATTATGACAGATGATGGTAACGCTGAGATTCATGGAGTTTGGTTTTTGCTTCAGTTTGCTTGCTGCCAGAAAAAATATTGAAAGCTTGATTTGAAAATGATCTGTTGACCAATCTATGACAAGTTTAAGATCTTGTCAATGTTGCAGACGTTTCTGATTGTTCTCTGACGATTATTTTTTCTGTAAAATTGGAATCGAGTGATTACTCAGGCAGCGGTTTTCTCCTTGCATTTCTTGCACAAAACATTGTTCTGTCATAGATTAGATTGCCAATACGTTTTCAAAACGCTAAACTTCGGGAATCAATCTACAGAAGTACAAGGGAGGTCTTATGTTCAAATCAGTCAACAAAGATGTATGGGCTTTTGACGCGGAATGGGTGCCGGATCCGGATGCGGGAAGAAGATTATATCAGCTTCCGGAAGATACTCCTGATGCAGAAGTAATCCAAAAAATGTGGGAAGAAGGCGGTGCGGATGAAGAAAATCCGATGCCTTACCTCAAAACCACAATTTGCCGCGTAATTTCCATTGCCGCGGTCGTTCGTGCAGATAAAGGAAATGGAGAGGTTGCCTTATCTTTGACGGCTTTGCCTCATGATGTTTCCGATCCGGAACACACATCAGAGGCAGAAATTTTGTCACGTTTCCTTAATGCGGTTGGCGAAAAAAAACCTCAACTGGTGGGATTCAACTCATCAAAAGCAGACCTTAAAATCCTTCTGCAGCGAGCTGTCGCAAGAGGTATTCAAGCAGAAAAATTTGCAAAACGCCCCAATAAACCATGGGAAGGTTATGATTATTTTGATGCACGTAACAGTGAAGCTCATATTGATTTGATCGAAATCCTGGGAGGTTACGGAAAGTCTAATCCTTCACTGAATGAGATGGCGACAGTTTGTGGTGTTCCGGGAAAACTGGGGGTAAGTGGTGAAGAGGTAGCGCCAATGTGGCTGGAGGGGCGTCTGGCGGAAATTGTAGCCTATAACGAATGTGATGCTTTAAGTACATATTTGATTTGGTTGCGGATGGCTTATTTTGGAGGTTTTTTTAATAACCAGCAATATATTGAAGAACAGGAGCGTGTCCGGAATTTGCTCAGTACAGAAGGGACCCTTCCGGGCAAAGAGCATTTGCTTGAATTTCTGGAACGCTGGGAAATGTGGTCTCAACTAAATTCCTGAACAATGTAAGCCGCTTCGGTTAATTCTTTACAGTCATAGATTCTTTCGTGACAGTTACGAGTTTTATCGTGTTATCCCGACCGAATGAGATGGGGTTCTTATACGTTTTCGGCACTTTATCAGGTCTCTCCCTTCGGTCGAGATGACTTACCGCAGTAAATAATATCAGTATTTTACGAGAATTGAAGACTCACGAGATTCATTTTTTGACATACCGAATTATTTAAAACACCACAGATGTGGTAGTTGTGACAAAGAACTGATGACACGCGTGTTTGTCAGGTATTTCAGAATTTTATCACCTTTATTTTTTTTATTGTACAAAAACTCTATATATTGTTAAAATGAAATTTTTGACCCGGTTCGTTGATGTTGGATTGACGCGCCTTTTTTGTTAATCAAGCAAGGAGAAGTTATGGAACAAGGAAATGATAAGCTGGAACTGGTGTACGGCCTTGAAGACAAACCGCCACCCATGGAATCGGCTTATGCCGCGCTCCAGCATCTACTGGCGATCATTGTGGGTATCATCACTCCCACACTGATCATAGGCGGTGTTTTAGGACTAGGTGATCGGATTCCATATTTGATCAGTATGTCGCTGATCGTTTCAGGTGTGGCTACCTTCATTCAAGCCAAAAGGATTGGGCCGGTCGGTTCCGGTCTGTTGAGTGTACAAGGCACCAGCTTTGCTTTTTTAGGTGCAATTTTAACCGCCGGCTTTATTGTCAAAGGACAGGGGGGCGGACCGGATGAAATGCTGGCAACAATTTTCGGGATTTGTTTCGTAGGAGCATTTATCGAGATATTCCTCAGCCGCTTCCTCCATTTACTGAAAAAAATCATCACACCGGTTGTTACTGGAACTGTGGTGATGTTGATAGGCCTGAGCCTGGTCAGAGTCGGAATTACGGACATGGCAGGTGGTAAATGGCTGCTGGACAACAAGCCCCAATTTTTTGGTACAGTTGAAAATTTGGGTTTGGGTGTACTTGTCTTGCTAGTGGTGTTGATTCTCAACCGCAGTAAAAGTCCAATGATCCGGATGGGATCGATTGTGGGCGGAATTCTGGTTGGCTACCTGGTTGCGCTTGCGCTGGGCAAAGTCAATTTTGGTCACATGTCCGGAGTTGAAATGATCAGCATTCCCATTCCATTTAATTATGGATTTGCTTTCAACTGGACTGCTTTCATCGGGGTGGCGTTCATTTATATCATCACCACCATTGAGTCTACCGGTGATTTGACTGCAACATCGATGCTCTCCGGAGAACCTGTCGAAGGAGAGACCTACATGGAACGCATTAAGGGCGGAGTTTTGGGAGACGGTATCAATTCCGCAATTGCCGCGATTTTCAATACTTTCCCCAACACGACCTTCAGTCAAAACAACGGTGTCATCCAAATGACAGGAGTTGCCAGTCGTTTTGTGGGTATGTATCTCGCGGGCTTCCTCGTTCTACTGGGCTTGTTTCCAGTCATAGGCGGGTTTTTCCGTTCCCTACCAAATCCAGTTTTAGGCGGAGCAACAATTATTATGTTTGGAGCAGTGGCTGCTGCAGGTGTGAACATAATTGCTTCGATGGGTCGCCTGGGACGCAGGGAGATGCTGATCATTGCAGTATCCCTTGGAATAGGACTTGGACTTGCTTTTGTACCGGAGGTTCTCAGTCAAACTCCAAAAGCGATTCAGCAAATTTTTGGATCAGCCATCACTTCAGGTGGTCTTGCAGCATTGATTTTGAATATGGTGCTGCCGCAAAATGAATCATAATTTGATTCGCTGAAAACTAAATGGGGGCAAACACAAAATTTGCCCCTACCTGCGTGCTTCCACAATTTTACGGAAAGAACCAGCCTGTACTTCCTCCACCGTCACTCCTGCCTTTTCAACGTCTTCCGGATCAATTGCTCCGCTGTTTAGTGCACGGAAAAAGAAATTCAGCAAACCTTGACCTGTAGCTGCATCATCAAAAATATCTCCACTCAAAGTGGCTTTAGAGGCTTGCTCTACAAAGTTGCGGAGGCGCACAGTGGACTCCTGAATTTGCTCCAGGAAAAAAGCGGCGTTGGCTGCATAACGTACCGGAATTTGTCCCGGATGCAAATCCCAGCCTTGATAAAATCCATGTGCCAACGAATGCCGGATATGGCCGTAAGCCAGTTTCCACGCACGGTGAACGGTTTCCAAATTTTCACTAACTTTCAACGCTGAAAGATTTTCTCCTCGATGCGGAGCAACGGGCATGATATTGGTTGCGCCATCGGAAAGAAAAATTCCGGAACCGCCAAAGGCCACTTTCATAACATCCCTTGCAAAATCACAAACTGGGCTGTCCATCGTTTGATAGGCCGCAATCAAATCACAAGAAGCCGTGTAATCATAAGTTCCGAAATGTGCTCCGATACAACGGTTCTTAGCGGCTTGTGCAATTTTTCTGGCGGTCACTTCGCCGTTTGCATTGAAAACAGATTGAGTGGTTTCGATCATAATTTCCATTTTGAGGTCACCGGATGACAACTCAGAGTCGGCTTCCAAAACCTCAAACAACTGCACCAATGCCGCCGCTTGTTCCGGAATTTCAACTTTTGGTAAAGTCACCACAAAATTATACGGAAGCACCCCGCCAGTTTCCGCCAATAAAGTGCAGATAAAAATATTCAAAGTCCGGACACCGCGTTCCACAAACTCTGAATTGAAGGGTTTGATGCGGATGCCGATGAACGGCGGCAAAGTACCTTGTTTCATCCCTGCAGCAACTGCTTTAGCTCCCTGAACCGCCACTGCGTCTTCCTCTTCATCCGGACGAATCCCAAAGCCGTCCTCATAATCGAGCCGAAAATCTTCTACAGCTTCATGTTTTATTTTTTTACAAACTTGCCCATAAACCCGCCAGGCGAGCCATGTTGCAGAGTTTGCTGGATCGACACCATTTTGTTCTGCATCCGCAACCAAAGCATTAATTTCAGAAATATTTTTTGGCAAACTTTCCGCTCCTTTCAATTCCAGAGCATGTGCAAAAGTAACAAAATTGGGTGCAAAATCGTTTAGATTTTTTATTGCCAACTTGCCCATTTTTTGTGCCGTGTCGGTTTTGAACAAATGCGCTCCGCCATAAATCGTGTGAATGGGTTGTCGCAAAAGGGATTTACCCGGATAATCGCTTTCAAAAGATTGGTTTGCATCGGCAAGTTCATTCAATATTCCCGAAGTGCGATCTGAAGTTAAAATGTTTTTCATGGTTTTATATATTTGGAATTTTACTAAAATATTATTGATTAATTCGTCTTTTTATTGAATCTGTAACAGTAGCATTTCATTTCTTGGTGTTTTCTTCTATTCTGAATAGTGATTGCAGACAACCTAAGTGAGTTTATATTATCTCTCTTCAAGTGAGTCCATCTTTAACAATATGGGTTCCAGTTTCGCCACGAAGTGCGGACAGGGCTTTTTCAAGATGCCATATGGTCGAACGTTTTCCTCCACCTTAAATAAAACAAATTGTGGTTTCAATTCAGACCCCATGATGAATGAAGGGCCTGTGTCTTAAATTTCTGAGGTGATTGCACGCAACACGGTGGCTATACCTGCCAAGGCATCCCATCCGGAGGTGTGGCCAATGCGATCAATTGCGTCCACCTCTGATGCGAGTTTGACCACATCGGCCTTAAGTAATGCGTAAAACACTCGGTGAAGCGCCTCACTTCCCTCGCCAATGGCAGCTGCTTGCAGGTGGGCACGGCTCACCGGACCCGTGGTCTCAAGCAGGGCAGCGATCGGGATATAGAGTTGCTTCTGGACTATAATTTCCCCACAGACATGCAACGCTATTAGCATCCCCCCCAGAAAATCATCACCAGACGGAGTGAGACCTGGCCCTAGTCCCAGCAGTGCTGCAACAGATTCGTTATCGGGTGATCTTGGTATTAGCGCTGCAAAACTTTCAATTAGCCAATTCTCCAAAACCTCAATTGAAGGTGCTGCCGCACGGCTTTCCGCTGTTGCAGGAAAAGTATTGTGACAAGCCAGCAGAAATCGACCGAGTCCTTCAGTCGGCAACCTTGCCTCTGTGAGGTTTGCAAGTGCATCAAGCCCGCGCTCCAAGGAAGTTTTTGACCAGATGGGTGGCGGTGGTGGTAGCCAAGAGCTTACGCCTTGAGTTGAGATGATTGGGCAATCGTCGATGGTGATGCTGGCGGGAGTAAGTTCCACCAACCTGCCAACGGAAAATCGATGCATCCATCCTCTGCCGTATTTGCCTTCGACACTGACTATCAACGGGCCAGAGCCGAGGGCCATATCGGCAAGACAAATCCAATCACCGTTCACATCAAGGTAAAGACTGCGCTCGAAAATCTCTGCCACACGACCAAACCGGACACCGTCAAGGACTCGTCGGGCGATGGATCCAATCACAATCGCCTGTTCCATAGGAATGCTTGCCAGTGATTCACCTGCGAATGCAGGGTTCGGTAGCTTTGACCACGAATTCTCAATCATCCTGGACGAGACAGCTAAGGGCCAGTGTTGCTGCATCAGCGTTGGTGGGGGCCACCACGATTCCACCATCAACCAACTTAGCCATCTGTGTTCGTCGATCCTGCGGATCATCGTCCGTACCGGTCACTGAGGCAACCACAATCGGCCGTTCAGTCCCTGCGGCAGCTACAACCCGGACGATTGTTCCCGCCGGATCGGGATGGGTACCGAAACCGATCACAACGTCAAGCAGGATCACAGCAAGCGTTGGATTTGCCAGTGCTTTGGTCAGTTCTTCATCACGCACGGTCGGATCGATCATCGGATGCGGGCGCCCCCTCGTGTATTCATCACTACCCAAATCGATGAGCACATGACTAGTCCCGGAGCCGACAGCCTCAGCCCCTGGGATTGGTGCATTTGATGCCACTGATACTCCTTGGTCCAGAAATACAACCTGTGCTTCTGAGGACAGTGTACCTCCGCAGAAAAGCCCATGAATGCGTTGGCTCCCGGTAGTAACATGAGGAATGATGGGCTTGAACTCAGGTCTTTTATTCTTGCTTGATCTGCCCGTCGCCAGTTCCGAAGCGGCCTTCAACGTCCGTGCAAAGCTGACGTTGTCCGGCAGGGACGGTGCGTCTGCACCTAGAAAACAGACGGTACAGGGTTTTTCACTGTGGGCCAGCGTATCAATGACACGCTTAGCAACTGACGGTGATGGTGGTTTAGAAATCAGTACTATGTGGCGGGTCGCCGAATCTGCCTCCAGCATGGCGAGTGCCGCGTGTGTGCTAATACCACCAACCGGGTCACTGAGGTCACGGCCTCCAACACCTAGGGCATGGGAAACTCCGTATCCAGCCTGCGCGATCAGACTTGATACTTCCTGTATGCCGGTGCCGGACGCACCAATGATTCCAATGGCTCCTTGTGGAATCTGGTTGGCAAAGGCGAGCGGCACGCCACCTATAATGGCGGTCCCACAGTCCGGGCCCATGACCAACAACCCAGTCGCAACAGCTTCGCGCTTGAGCGAGACCTCTTCGGAGAGCGAAACGTTATCACTGAACAGCATGACGTTTAGTCCAGCACGGAGAGCCTTTCGCGCCTCGGCTGCTGCAAAGTCCCCCGGAACTGAAATCAGGGCAAGGTTTGCAGCGGGCAGATTGTCCTGTGCCGAGCGCAATGTTCTGGGACGCAAAGTGGTAGTCCCCGTATGGCCAACCGCAGGCCGTTCCAGCAGGATCTCGGCCTTGGCCAGTGCACTTGCCGCAGTGGCTTCATCCCGTGCCCTGATGGCGAGTATAAGATCCCCCCCAGTGGCTTTACGGCTGGCTCCTGCCAGAAGTTTGGCGTTATCGAGGAGGTCGAGGTTGGACGGGGTGCCGATCATGAGGGCGGCATCCTCAACCCCGTCAAGACTAGTGATGGAGCGAGAGATCTGCATTAGTATCACTGAGTCAAGAAACAGTCCAGCACAGACGCGGTTTACAATTTTGCTCATCTTACCCCCAGCCGGGTTGCCAGTGCCTTCAGAGCCAGTTCAAAACAAGCCAGAGGTGCTCTGACGACACCTGCACCGACCTGACCGATTCCCGGTTTGCGGTGAGCAATGCCGGTGTTAATTGTTGGAGTAATACCCGTTTCCACCACCAGACGGATGTCGATTCCGGTTGGCACCCCCTGATAATCAAGAGCTGGAATTGTCCATTCGGGGTTTTGTGTGAGCGTAATCTCACCCATGGTGCGGGTAAAATCGGCTGCACTGGACGGTGTTCCCACACCGACGAAACCAGCAACGGCTGGTGCCGCTGCCATGGCAAACCCTCCAAGCCCGATTGTCTCGACAATGGTGGAGTCCCCCATGTCAGGATTGGCATCGTCGGCACTAAATCCAGGAAAATAAAGTCCTACTGGCATTTCCACTGGCGCGGTGAACCATTCATCGCCAAGACCACTTACACGAATACCGAAGTCGGTGCCATTACGGCTCATAGCGGTGACAACGCTGGAGCTTTCGATGTCACACACTGGATCCATGATCGCCTTACCCATGACCATGGCCAAGTTGAGAAAGAACTGGTCGTTTGAGCCAATGAAGGATAGCATTTCGGCCAGTGCGGTGCGATCATCCACGGTTCGTGCAAGGTCCGGGGCTAATGTCCGTAACAGCAGGCTTGAACAACCAAGGTTGCGCTGGTGCATCTCATCACCCATGGTGAGCCCACGGGCGACCAGTGGTTTGAGCTCAATCCCCTTACCAGCACGAAGGGCGGCACCGAGTGCCGGACCCAGTGAATCCCGTAGCCAGTCCAAACGCTTTAGCACTGATGCATCGTTGCCACCGAAACGCATCACCTTTCCAAGTCCCTCGTTGATGGTGCAGAAAGCATGGTTGCCGCCGGCGCGATTCTCCACTACCAGCACCGGCTGGCTGAGTGTGGTCATACCTGTCATAGGGCCGACCGCACCATAATCATGGTTTGGATTAAGACGAAACACCCCAGACTCAGCCAATCGTTCTGCCTCGGCAAGGTCTGTGGCCCAACCCTCAAAGACTGCAATGCCAGCGACTGCTCCTCGCATTGGCCCGCACATGTTTCCCCAGTCGATCGGAGGACCGGCATGAAGAATCATGCCCTCCTGAAGTGCTGGGATCGCCTCGCTTGCCGGGACAACGTCAATCAGTACCGGTTCGGCTTCCAAGATCCGACGGATGGCCTCCGCATTGGCCTCACGTATGTTCGAACCCACTTTCTCCGATGTAGTCATCATTCACTCAGCTTCGAAAGGAGGTTCGCCAG
>Ga0257109_1000130_pt1 | contig 21940 bp, 15 predicted proteins | sample LP_taG_8_FD_191566 | JGI IMG/M metagenome (GOLD analysis project Ga0257109, IMG submission 191566) | Marine microbial communities from Northeast Subartic Pacific Ocean, Canada - LP_J_2011_P26_2000m | ecosystem: Environmental > Aquatic > Marine > Oceanic | place: Canada: Northeast Subartic... | reverse complement strand
CATTCTTGGGTCCCCTGCGGGTCAACGTCTTCTCTCTTTAGGTTCGACACAGTCTGTAAATTAACGCCTCTTGGTTAATCTTATAATAAGGAAGATATTGTTTCTTGGTAGGCTTCATATTTGAATATTTTTCCAATCTCCCCTTCGTACCTTCCAAACCATTATTCCTGCAAATAAACCCATATAAACAGGGAACAGCAACCAAAGCGCTTTAAAGCCCAAACCCAGAACGACCCCAAACACATAGCTCCCTAAAACAATAACACCCCAGGTTAGACATGACTCTACAACAGCAGGAAATAGCGTATTGCCTGCGCCGGACAATGCAAACCAAAGAACAAAACCTATAGCATCTAAAAACTGCACGGCTCCTATCATCCGCAAACCGAAAATTCCCATCCGAAGAATTTCTGGATCATCAGTAAAAATAAACAAATAATATTTGGGAAACAGAATAAAGCTTAATCCCATAACACCCATAATATATTCCGCCATACGAATTGACTCTTTAATGCTCGCTTCAGATTTGTTTATTTTATTTTCACCCATATATTTACTTACAAGGGTTGAGCAGGCTTGTCCCACCCCCAGTGCGGGCATAAATGACGCATGCATTATAGTAAATAAAAGCTCAGTCGTTGCCAGTTCTATAAGCCCTATCATGCCAACTATTTTATAAAACATAGACCACCCAACGGCAATAAACATTTCCTGCAATCCTTGCGGTGCAGCCAATCTAAGTTGACGGTTCATCATTACACCGTCTACTGATAACGATAAAACAGCAAACCTCGATTTGATCTGTTTTGAAAAAAGATATGTGCCGTAATGGACAAACATCCAGAGCGACGCAACAAGAGTTGCTATGGCAGCGCCCTTAACGCCCATTGCTGGAAAAGTTGTCCATTGCCAAAGATAAGATAAAAAAGAAAGGGGTGGGGCGGTTTCAGAAAAAAATAATTTTACCCCCTCAGATCCATAAATGAGTCCAGCGTTTAAATATACATTGATTACATTACTAGTAATGCTGACCCTCATGTGAATTTTTGTTTTTTCAACACCCGTGTAAAAACCTTGGAAAACGAAGCTATAGGCCGAGAAAAGAAGACCAATGAAAACAATCGAAGAATACTCAACGGTAAGCGGTGTTGCTTTTATGTCATTAATAAAATACGGGATGAAATCCTTCGCCAACAACCATCCAGCGATGGTCATCGGAAGACCATAAACTGTCGCCATGAAAAGCCCGTTGTGGAGGGCGGTGCCGCATTGATCATGTTTTTTCTGTCCCAAGCGCCTGGACGCAACGGTCTGAACTCCCGTCCGGATACCAATAACCAGGCTCAGGGCTCCCCAAAAAAGCATGGCACCCATGCCGGTGGCCGCTAGGGCCGCAGCACCAAGCCTGCCCACCATGGCAACATCAGCCACGCTCATAAGAACCCGACTCAAGTTGGACAAAATTACTGGGAATGCCAGCGTGAACAACTCCTTGGAAACGGGTTTGTCCTGCGGCAATATATATTTCAGCATTATAAAGAAATGTTTAGTGAGTTTAATTCCAGGGCCTCAATGTTAACCTGCCTAAGATACTCTTTTGTTTTCGTGCACATGGGTGCAGAAGTGGCAACCCTAATGCGAATACCCGGCTCCACAGACCAAATTGATTTCGCCTGTTCGGATATTCTGTAGCCGTCTTTCATTATAATCCTGCTTTTTCGATCGATGATGATAAAAATATCGTCCATTTTTTTATACAGGGTGGTTCGAGACGTCAAATTGTATTTTTTCGGGTCAATTCTTTTCATGGTCTTTTAGTAAAACAGCGTTGAAATTAACCCAATGAATATTTTGAATTGTTAATGAAAATCCATTTTTCAGCGGAAGTTGAATCTTCTCTAATTGCCGGGATGCCGGTTTTGGCGTTGGAATCGACAATTATAGCACACGGCATGCCCCATCCGGACAATGTTGAGTTTGCCTTAGAAGCTGAATCTGTTTGCAGACAACAGGGGGTGGTTCCAGCTACAATCGCTGTTGTTAAAGGTGAGTGTTGTGTGGGGCTGGAAAAAGCGCAGATCGAATTCATAGCAAAAGATGCATCCACTAAAAAAGTGTCTAGGCGGGAATTGGGCATCGCCATTGCAAAAAAATGGAGCGGAGGAACCACCGTCTCTGCTACCATGCACATCGCACACCAATCTGGGCTTTCCGTTTTCTCCACCGGCGGCATTGGAGGGGTGCACCGAGGTGCTGAAAAAACGTTTGACGTTTCTCAAGATTTGATTGCGCTTTCACAAATACCTATGGTTGTCGTCTCGGCCGGAGCAAAGGCTGTTCTTGACCTGCCCAAGACGCTAGAAGCGTTGGAAACCCTCGGAATTCCAGTGTTGGGTTTTGAGACGAATGAATTCCCGGCTTTTTATTCACGCAATTCAGGGCTTTGTGGCCTTTTGCGCATAGAAAGCCCGGGTGAAGTTGCTCATGTTTATCGAAAGAACATGGAGGCTGGGCTGAGCATGTCAACCCTGGTCGTTAACCCTGTTCCTAAAAAAGATGAAATCCCAGTTAATGAAATAGAAAAGATCACCTATGGCGCCATTAAATATGCACGAGAAAAGGAAATAAAAGGGAAGGACTTGACGCCGTTTTTGCTCAAAGAAATTGTGAAAAAGACGGGTGGAAGGAGCTTGGAAACCAATAAGGCTTTAGCGATAAACAACGTTAATCTTGGCATACAGATTTCAAAGGAGCTGTCTTAGGGACGTTAGAAATTCTTTGTTGTCTTTTGTAGAAAAAACCACCCACCACTCCACAAAAAAAACATCACAGAGGTGGGGCTTGGCTGTGTTTTGTTGTAATTATTTAAGCTGTTTTCTTTCTTGGGTTAGGTTAGATCAGGAGAAAATTTGGTAGCCACCTCAATTCAACGAAAAAATTGTTTGAGCGAATTAGCACTATTTACTCCGAATCCTTTTATGTTATAACCAAAATAATAAAAAACGGGCGCCACAAGACCAATTGCTTCACTCCAAATTGTTTTGCTATTTAGTACGGCTTTTTTATAGCGTTTTGGTCCAACAGTGTGTACTGTTTTTGTTGTTTTATGTGGGTGTGTTTTATAAATATGCGTCATGTCAGGAAATTGGGGATATTTGTAGTATGGGGTCACGCCAATTAAGTAGTTTTCACCCGACCTGTTCACGTGCCCACCAATGTTCACTTTGGATGTTTCGCTCTTTATACGATCTATAATTACAATATCTCTATTCTTTGCCGATACCTTTAGGGTGTGAATGTTCTTTGGATTACAGTTTCGTGATGAAAGTTTTTTGGGCCAAACAATCAACTTGTCGTTCATTATACCAAAAACATGGCCAGCCATGTTTTTGAATATCCCAACATCCAATTCCCAAACGCTGGGGCCCGCACATAAATAATATAATTCAGTGGTTTTATTAATCATTCTTACCGAGGTCCAAACAATGCTGTGCCCAGCCTAACCATTGTGCTTCCCTGGTATATTCCCAGTTCAAAATCATTGCTCATCCCCATTGATAAAACAGTTAGTTTTTTATCTTTAACAACCTGTCTATTAATGTTTTCTTTGATTTTCCTGAGTCGCGCAAAGGCCTTGCTAGTGCTGTCCTTTTCTTGTGATACGGGTCCAAGGGTCATCAGTCCACCAACATTAATTTCGTCTAAGGCTATAGATTCTAACAGGTCTTGGTCATTGTTTGGATCAAAGCCGAATTTTGTTTTGTCACCGCTAGTGTTGATCTCTAATAATACAAATAACGGTTTTTTGTTGTGTTTTAACTTTTTCACCAGTTGTTTGGCTATACGTAGACTATCTACAGAATCTATGGTGTCAAAAACGCGTAGTGCTTTATTGATTTTATTTGTTTGCAGGTGGCCAATCATTCTTTTGGTGTATACCAGTTCGGGTTCGATGGCGTTAAACTTTTTAACAGCCTCCTGCACGCGGTTCTCGCCAATATCAATAATGCCGTTACGAATGCACGTTTCAACGGTTTTTGGGTTCCGTGATTTTGTTGCTGCGACAATTGTAACACTGTCGCCATGGTTGCTCTTTTTTAGGGCTGAGTCAATTTTATCTTTAACCCGTCTAATTCTATCAAGCAGATTTATGCCTCATCGTTATCAATGTTTTTTTCTTCGTCTTCGTTTTTTTCAACAATGGGGCTTTCTTCGGTTTTTCCTTCGTGAGCAGCTTCGGTTTTGTCATTATTTTCCCTTGGATCGTCTTCGTTAATAACGCGGGAAATTGAAGAAATTTTCGATCCATCATCAAGCTTAACAAGTTTAACTCCTTGGGTTACGCGGCCTATTGTTCTTATATGAGATACGGGTTGACGCATAAGAACGCCTTTATCTGTAATTACAATTAGGTCATCAGCGTCCACCACCTCCATAATGGAAACCATTTTACCTGTCTTTTCAGTGACGCGCATTGTCATAACCCCCTTACCCCCTCTTGTTTGAGTTCTGTACTGAATCACGTCAGTACGTTTACCCAGCCCCTTTTCAGTTGCAACCAAAATTGTTCCTTCCCTTTTCACAACCAGCATGGCAATAACGTAATCTTCTTTGGACCCAAGCCTAATGCCTATTACGCCCATGGTTTTTCTTCCGGTAGATCGTATGTTTTTTTCTGAAAACCGAATCGATTTTCCTTCGCGCGTACCTAACAAGATGTCGTTTTCACCATTAGTAATTCGTGCTTCAATTAGGGTGTCTCCCTCGCGGATGTCAATAGCATATATCCCTCCTTTGCGTGGTTTACTATAGGCGGATAGCACGGTCTTTTTTACAAGCCCATTCCTGGTGGCCATAACAATATAGTGTTGATCATCAAAGTCCTTTACACTTACAAACGCCTCAACTTTTTCTCCGGGTTCACAGCCAATGAGATTGACAATTGCTCTTCCTCGCGTTGCGCGCCCTCCTTGGGGAATGTCATACACCTTTAACCAGTGGCATTTTCCACGATCTGTAAAAAACAGCATATAATTGTGGGTATTGGCGATAAACAGATGTTCAACAAAGTCCTCTTCTTTGCTGGTTGCGCCCTGAACGCCACGCCCACCGCGACGCTGGGTACGATATGTGTTCAATGCGGTCCGCTTTATATATCCCTCGTGCGTAATTGTTAACACAACTTCTTCGTCAGCAATCATGTCCTCCATTGTAAAGTCGCTGTCAACCGGGATGATTTCTGTGCGACGCGGGTCGCCATACTTCTCTTTCATTTCTTGAAGTTCTAACTTGATGATAGACATTCTTTGAGCGCTACTTTCAAGAATACTTTTGAGGTGGGTTATAAGCTTTATTACCTCTTTATATTCCTCTACAACCTTATTTACCTCAAGGCCGGTGAGTCTTTGCAGACGCATATCTAGAATTGCCTGTGACTGTTTTTCAGAGAGCCTAAAATTATTCATCAGACCCTCTTTGGCCATCGAGGGGTCTTTGCTTGCACGAATGATTTTTATTACATCATCAATATTATCAAGCGCAATTTTTAAGCCCTCTAGAATGTGTGCCCGCTCTTCAGCACCTTTTAAATCAAACTCTGTGCGGCGAACAACAATTTCATGGCGAAAATCAATAAAATGATTAAGCGCTTCTTTAATGGGCATTATTTTGGGCACACCCCCAACTAGCGCCAATAAAATGATACCAAAGGTGTCCTGTAGTTGTGTGTGTTTATAAAGCTGGTTTAATATAACCTCAGGTACGGCGTCTCTTTTAGATTCTATTACAACCCGGACGCCGTCTTTATCTGATTCGTCACGTAGCTCTGTGATTCCCTGTATTCTTTTGTCTCGGGCTAGGTCTGCTATCTTTTCAATCAAATTTGCTTTGTTTACTTGGTAGGGTAACTCTGTTATCACAATGCTGTCTTTACCGCTTTTTGTGGTTTCAATGTGGGCCCGGGCGCGCATTTTTATTTTTCCTCGACCGGTCTCGTACGCTTGTTTTAAACCGTCCATACCCAATATCAAACCTGCTGTAGGAAAATCGGGCCCCTTTATGTGTTCCATTAATTCTACTGTTGTAAGGTCTTTATTATCAATAAGAGCCACAAGACCGTCAATTATTTCATTCATGTTATGTGGTGGTATTTTGGTGGCCATACCTACAGCAATTCCTTCCGATCCATTAACAAGCAGCGTTGGAACAACTGCTGGCAGTACGGTAGGCTCGGTTAATGTTTCATCAAAGTTTGGTTGTAAATCCACCGTGTTTTTTTCCAGATCCTTAAGCATTTCACCGGAAAGTTTTGTCATTCGCGATTCAGTGTAGCGCATGGCTGCGGCCCTGTCTCCATCCACAGAGCCAAAATTTCCTTGCCCATCTACCAGTTCGTGTCTCATTGAGAAGTCCTGGGCCATTCTAACCAGTGCATCATATATAGATGCGTCCCCATGGGGATGATATTTGCCCATAACGTCTCCCACAATACGTGCCGATTTCTTGTAGGGGCGATTCCAGTAAGACCCAAGCTCGCTCATTCCGTAAAGAATCCTTCTGTGGATTGGTTTTAAACCATCCCGAACGTCTGGAAGCGCCCTAGACACAATCACAGACATGGAATAATTAAGATAGCTTTCATTCATTTCATCGACTATGTCGCGGGGCAGGGTGTTGTCTCTATTATAGTCTACCATTAATGTTTCCTTGTGTGCTAAACGTCAAGATTTACAACAAATTTTGCGTTTTTCTCAATGAAGGTACGGCGGGCTTCCACGTCGGCCCCCATAAGGTTTTGGAAGGTCTCTGTTGCCATACTGGCGCTTTCTACGGTAACCTGCAACAGTGTTCTCCTTTCGGGGTCCATTGTTGTTTCCCACAGTTGTTCTGGATTCATTTCACCCAAGCCCTTATAACGCTGAACATTGATCTTTGTGTTTTTATTGTCCTTTTGCATGCGTTCAACCGTAAGATTCTTTTCATTGTCATCATAGGAATAGGCCTCCTTTTTTCCCTGAGAAATTCGATAAAGCGGAGGTAGCGCTAGATATAAATAGCCACCATCAATAATTCCTTTCATTTTTCGGTAGAAAAACGTCAGTAGTAAGGTACGTATGTGTGACCCATCTACGTCAGCGTCTGTCATAATAATAACTTTGTGATAGCGTAATCTTTCTATATCAAAATCACCCGCAGATTTTTCTCCCGTCTCGTCCTCCGCTCCTCCAAAGCCTGTTCCTAGGGCTGTTATCATAGATTGTACTTCGTTGTTTGAAAGGAGTTTGTCCACGCGCGCCTTTTCAGAATTTATAACCTTTCCCCTAAGCGGTAAGATGGCTTGTGTGCGGCGATCCCTCCCCTGTTTTGCTGATCCACCGGCAGAGTCTCCTTCTACCAAATAAAGCTCGCAAAAGGCGGGGTCTCGATTGGAACAATCGGCAAGTTTTCCCGGAAGGGAAGAGCCTCCCAGGGCGCTCTTTCTACGAATAAGCTCACGCGCTTTTCTCGCGGCCGAACGGCTGCGCGCAGCCAATAGCGCTTTTTCGATAATGCGCCTACCAATAGAAGGGTTTTGTTCTAAGAAGTCCAAAATGCCCTCATAAACCGCCTTGTCAACAACACCCTTTACATCACCATTTCCAAGCTTTGTCTTGGTTTGTCCTTCAAATTGCGGCTCAGCAACCTTAACACTTATAATTGCTGTAAGGCCTTCGCGAAAATCTTCGCCGCTAAGTGTTAATTTTTCGTTTTTTTTTGATTTTATTAAATTGTTCTTGGTCGCATAAACATTCATAGACCTTGTTAGGGCAGAACGAAAACCAGAAAGGTGGGTCCCCCCCTCAATGGTATTGATGTTATTAACAAAGGTAAGGATGTTGTCGTTATAGGTGTTGCTATAGCGCAGCGCAACGTCTACAGGAACAGCTGTGTCTTCTTTTTTTACTGTGACTATTTTATTGTGCAGTGGGTTATTTTTTTCATCTAAATATTTTACAAAATCACTTAATCCACCTTTAAACCTGAAGGTCTCTGATGTAGGCGCGTCCGAACGCTCGTCCTTTAAAACTATTTCCAGCCCATGGTTTAAATAGGCCAACTCCCTTAGTCTTTCAGCTATAATACTATAATCAAAAACAATGTCATCAAAAATTTCTTCATCTGGATGGAAACATACTTTTGTGCCTGAATTTTTTGTCGTACCGAATTCTTTTAATTTGTTTTGTGTTATTCCTTTCTTATAGTCCTGTTTGTGTCTTTTTCCGTCTCTTTTAACCTCCACCCACAACCATTTAGATAGTGCGTTTACAACAGAAACCCCGACGCCATGAAGCCCACCAGATACCTTATAGCTGTCTTTGTCGAACTTGCCACCTGCGTGTAAGATTGTCATAACAACCTCAACAGCCGGCTTATTTTCTTCCTTGTGAAGGCCCACCGGAATACCGCGTCCGTTATCCTCAACGGCCACAGATCCATCAATATTAAGTGTAACAGTTATTTTTGTACAATGACCAGCAAGGGCTTCGTCAATAGAATTATCAACAACTTCATATACAAGGTGGTGTAGACCGCGTTTTCCAAGATCGCCAATATACATGGCCGGACGCTTGCGGACGGCTTCTAATCCTTCAAGAACTTTAATGCTCTCTGCGCTGTAGCCTCGTGGAACTACCGCTTCAGTCATACAAACCTGATGTCCTTTATCGTTTTTTTTCCCAAGGTCTTGTTAATTTTGAATAAGACCTCTTTCTTTTGAAATTGCAGTTCCTGTGCCCAAATAGGAGAATCCACACGCACAATTAATACTCCATGTTTAACGTCTTGAACGGTCGTGTTTTCAGCTATTTTTTTACCTACCGCTGTTGGCCAAAGGTTCACCGCTTGTTGTTGATTAACTCCCACGTCAAGACCTGTTTTAAATAAATATGTATTTAGCACTGTTTTAATGGATTTCATTTTATAGCGGTTTTGCTAATAGCGGGTCAGTCATTCAAACGAATAGGCATCAGCAACATTGTGACTTCTACGTTATCATCGAGTGACGTTGGATAAAAAAGACTGGCGCTGATTGGCGTATTAAGCCTTATTACTATTTCACTGGAATTCATGTGTGATAATATATCCTTTAAATATGCCGCGTTATAACCCACGTCAATTGAATCACCGACATATTCTATCTGTATTTTTTCCTGGGCCTTAGACGCTTTTTCAGGGTCCTCTGTTGTTATGGTTGCTGAGCCGCTTTCAGCGCGTATTGCAATCTGGTGGGTGGCTTTATTTGAGAATATTGAAACGCGCTTAACTGCGGAAAGAAAATTATTACAATCCACTTTGATTTCTTTTTCATTATCGGTAGGTATAACGCTTTGATAGTCCGGAAAGCGCTCATCAATTATGCGAGTATATATCGTGTCTGTTCCTATGGTGGCTGTAAAAACATTTTCTCCTAACAAAAGTTGTATTTGTTCATCATTATTAATATATGCGGTAATTATATTTAAAAATTTCCTGGGGATTATAACCTCCCCTTCAAACTGTCCAGCATCGAAATTGTTGCGCACATATTTGGCCAATCTGTGGCCGTCTGTAGCAACCGCAGTAAGAATATCTTTTTCAAATTTGAAATAAACCCCCGTAATTGCTGGCTTGAGATCATCTTTACTTACAGCAAAACTAATTGTTGATATCATTTCGTTCAAAACATTTGCTTCTATACCTGATTCAACTCCTTGATTAGCTTCGGGAGTTACTGGAAATTCATCGGCTGGTTTACCCATCAAATCATAGGATCCAATATCTGTAACTATTTTAACATTATTATTTTTATTAACATCTATTGTTATACGAGTATCATCAGGTAATTCAGAGGTTATTTCTAATAAGGTTTGAAGCGGTATTGCCGCAGAGCCCGTTTCTTCAATACTGCTTTCGATGGATGTTACAATTGTTATTTCAAGATCTGTAGTTCTAAGTGTCGTTCCTGTTTCTCCTGCTTCAATTAGAACACAACTTAATATTGGTATTGTTGATCGAGTTGGTGTTGCTTTTGAAAGTTTTTGAAGGGCTTTTTGAAGTTCAGATTTCGAGGTGGAATTTTTCATAAATTTTTTGGTAAATGGATCAAATATTTAATGGTTTTTATCTTAAATAATTGTTGTTGGAACATTACCTAAGATGGGTCCCTTTCACAAGGTATTTTTAATCATTTTGTTGAGAATAAAAGACTTAATATTAATTAAAATATAAATATAAATTATTTTCTATTATTTATATACATTAAGGTGATTGTGTAAAAATGATTTTTTCAAATATTTAATTGTTTGTAGTAATGATATAATTCAGGTTTGATTAAACAATTTCTTCATGTGTATAAACTATGATTTATTGTTAATAATTTGCATAAGGTCTGTAAAAAACGATTATAATTGAAACAAAAATACTTATTGAATAAATTGTTGAAAATTCGGTGAATTTCCTTTTTTATTAAAATTTATTTTTTTATATCTATAAAAATATTGGTGCGTGCAGCCACAACCCATTCCTGGAAATATTCCATTCTTTTATGATTAAGAGCTATTTCTTCTATTTCTATCCAATGTGTTTCAAGCGAAGGACGCCCCCCGGGTTTTACCGCCTCAACCCATAATAAATGATATCCGAGATCTGATTTAACAGGTCGACTACACTCATCTTTTTCTAGTAGGCCTAAAACTTCTGCAATTGCCGGAATTGGTGAATTATTAGGAGTTATCCACCCTAAATCACCACCTATTTTTTTTGTTGGCTCATCATCAGAGTATTTTGTTACTAATTTTTTAAAAGAAGCTAAGCTTTTAGAGCTGTCTCGCAGTGTCATTGCATAATTATATGTATTAGTTTCATCTTCTTCTGTTATTGCCGGGGATATCAAAATGTGTCTGACTTTTATTTTTTCACCAGATTTTTCTGTTGTTTCCAAAATATGGAAACCAAACGAGGTTTCAACGGGTTCGCTAAGCATATTTATTTCTTGTGTGAATGCGATGGTTTCAAAATCTTTTACCATTTGATTTCTACGTATATATCCTAATGAACCACCGTTGTTTTTTGAACCTGGATCTGCAGAATATATTTCAGCTAGAGCTGAAAAAGATTCGCCAGCAAGGATCCTTTCGCGTACGGTATTTATTTTTTTTTCTGCATCTAATCGGCTTTTTTCACTTGGCTTTATTCTAACAAGAAGGTGCCTAATTTTCATTGTTACAGGGAATATTGGTAAACTATCTTTATAGATGGTGAAAAAATTCACCACATTTTCCCTGTTGATGTTTACTGACATAATTAATTGTTGCTGATATTGTTCTGTTATAAGCCTGTCGCGCATATCATACCAATATTCTCTGCGGAAATCATTCAGGGATTGGCCCAACATTGTTTCTGCCATTTTTTCGGTTCCAGCACGCATTATGAAGGTTTCTATTTGTTGTTCTAAGGCACGCTCCACATCTTTTTCTGCCACTTCTATTGAATCTAATTTTGCCATTTCAAGAATGACTTTTTGATCTATTAGAGAGCCTAATACATCTCCTTGTAATTTTTCGAAAAGAGTACTGTCTTTGGAAATATCTAAACCCCTTTGTAGCGCGGTCATGCCAACCACTTGGGAAACATCGCTTTTTAAAATAATATTTTCACCGACAATTGCAGCAATACCATCTATCGGCATATCTTGATTTTGTCCGTATAAAAAGAATATATAAGGAAGTAAAAATTTAATGAATTTATACACTGTTTACAGCCCCCCAACGTTTAACTCAAATAAATATTCTTGCTTTAAACTATCTATAATGGCGGCAGATTGGATTACCGCTTTTCTTTTTTGGATCACCAAATAAATATGGTCATAGACATCGTCCAGATTACGATAAGTTCCTTTTGGAAATCTTTTTATTACCTCGACAACAGCATAACTGTCGCCTGATTTAATTGGGCCGATGAAATTACTTTTTGTGCCACCAAAAACAGCTTTATTTATTGCTGGCCGAAGTTGGTCTTCTTCAACACTAATTGCATTAACACCATATTTTTCAAATAGTTCATTTCGTTTTTTATTGCCAGCACCTTTTTCTAGAATAACTCTTATTTTGTTAGCATCATTTTTATTGTCTACGTTAAAATTGTTGATTAAAGCTTCCCCGTGACGGCGTTTAAACATTTCTTTTTGCTCGGTATAAAAATCTTTTATTTCGTCGGTTGAAACACCAATACGGGACTGTAAGACCATCTCTAAATATGTTTGTCCTATAAGTTTTTTCTGATAATCTTCGACCCGATTCACAATGGCAACGTCTTTGTTAACACCGGCACGAAGACCAGCAACATAAAGTAGTTCCGCGTTGACCCATTGGGTTACCTGGTTTTCTACGTCTGCCATTCGATATTCAGGAAACCGATTTATCACTGCGTTTTTAGTAAGAACAGCGTTTTCCACTCTCGCCAACACCTCGACGTTTTCGTTTGTTTTGTTACAGTTGGCCAGCGTTAAGAGAGCGATTAGAACTATGCCCGCAGCTTTATACATCATCATAAATTAAGTATTATTGTTATCATAATAGAACAGTTCTGCATTCCTTATAAGCATTGTCAGCGGCCCATTATTCACATCGCAGAAAATTTCCAACCCGAGACCATCTTTTTTTAATTGTTTAAACATGTATTTTATCCCGGCGCCTTCTAGGGTGTTCATTAAATTGCCCACAGACATTTCGTTTGCTGTTTTGGGGTCGGTATCCACTAGCGTAAGCACAACCCGATCTTTTTCGATTAGAATGTTTTTCACGAGCGTTTGTGTATATGCGGTTCTTATTTCGGTTATTTTATATAGATTTATTGTGCCCGGGCCCGGCCGACCATAACGGTCTGCCACTTCTTCTTGAACAGCATCTATGTCTTGTTTGTTTTTAGCGGCAGAAAGACGCTGGTAATAATATAAACGATCTTGTGACAGGGGCACATAGCTATCGTTGAACGACGCGTTTCCGAAATACTGTATTTTGGGTACATAGATGTTTTTTCCTGCCCCTCTTGATTTATTTAGCTCGTCATTGAACATTTTGCAATAAAGATGATAACCGACACTAGAAACATACCCGCTTTGTTCATAGCCAAACACGTTGCCCGCACCGCGAAGTTCCAAGTCTTTTATGGATATTCTGTATCCAGAGCCAAGGTCCGTATTTTCTTGTATTGTTTTTAGTCTTTCAATGGCGCCCCCAGTAAGACTTTCTTCTTTTGGTATAACTAAATAACAAAAACCCTGCCGCTCACCGCGCCCTACGCGACCCCGAATTTGATACAACTGAGACAATCCATACATGTGTGCAGCGGTTATGATGATTGTGTTTGCGTTTGGGACGTCTAGGCCGGCCTCTATAATAGTTGTTGTTATCAGCACTTGTATATTCCCTTCAAAAAAAGAAAGAATTATTTTTTCCAAACTTTTACTGCTCATTTCTCCATGTGCAGATGCGATGTTGGTGCTAGGTAGTAGTTTGACAATCTTTTTTTCGTAAAACTGCATTGACTCAATGCGGTTGTGTAGGAAATAAACCTGTCCACCGCGATTTATTTCTACCTCCATTATCTTTTTTATGAATTCCCAGTTTTGATAGACAACCTGAGTTTTTATGGGTACCCTTTTCACGGGTGGCGTATTAATTAAGCTTACTGTTTTGAGGCCAAGAAGCGACTGCTGAAGAGTTCGCGGTATTGGTGTTGCCGTGAGCGTTAATACGTCGACAGAATTTTTTAATTTTAATAGTTTATTTTTATGTACAACCCCAAAACGATGCTCGTCGTCAATTATTAACAAACCAAGCCTGTTTTTTGGAATGGCATCGCCAAGCAGCTTATGTGTGCCTACTAATATGTCGACCTGTTTATTAACAATATTATTAATGATTTCTTTTTGTTTTTTTTGTGTTATAAACCGCGATAGCATCTTAACAATTACGCCAAAGTTTTCCAGTCTGTTTTTAAATAATATATAATGCTGGTTAGCTAGAATTGTTGTTGGCACGACCACCATTACTAAGACTCCAGAAAAAGCTGCTTTTGCTGCGGCCCGTAGAGCGACCTCTGTTTTACCAAAACCAACATCTCCGATAATTAGCCGGTCCATTAGCCCGGGCGAAACCATGTCCTTATAAATGTCCTTTATTGCTGTAGCCTGATCGCCCGTTTCGGTATATGGAAAGCTTTCTCCCAACAATTTTTCTAGATAATCTTCTTTTTTATAAGGAATTTCACGTCGTAAAAGCCTGTTTTTATTTACATCAACCATATCTGCAATGATGTCTTTAATATTTTTTTTAGTTTTTTTCTTTTTCGCGTACCACGCTCTATTGCCAATATTATTTATCTTTATATTTTTTGTCCCAACTAGTGGAGCAATCATATCGATGCGTTGGGCCAAAAGGTGAATAGTGGAATTATTTGCATACTCTAATTTCAAATAATCTTTATTATGTTTTTTTACTAGTCCCCGATATATACCCACCCCATAATCAACGTGGGTGATGTAGTCTCCCCATTTATATGAATAAAAATACTCTTCACTTCTTTTTTGATTGTTTTTATTCACTTTTTTTATCTTATCATGTTTAATTATTGCTATACCACTATCATAAATAAAAATATTTCCATTTACATGTCCATCTATGTAAATAGAATTGTTCGGAAAATATTCTTTTGGTTTTGGGTTATTACCAACCACAAAAACAGCGGTTAAGTCTTGTTTATATTTCGTTATATATTCACCGGTTTTTATAGATATATCTTTTATCTTAATTGTTTCAGTTTTGTGATTATTGGCGAGCCCAATAAACGCTATCTGGCACGTGTTGTTTACCAATCGCACACCGACAGTCGAATATCCTAAGTCCCCGAATAATTCTCTATATGTTATTGATAATACATCACCTATGTCTTTTATTATAGTAGGTATAATTATATTATTTGTTGTTTCTATAGATACTTGAGATGTAGGATTGTAATATCTTATACTTGTAATAACATTACCATTAAATTCTATTCTAATTGGGTTTTTCGTATTTGTTGGAAATACATCAACGATCCCACCGCGTCGCGCGCACTCCCCTATATTTTTAGCTTCAATGTTTTCATCATATCCGTATCCATTTAAGGTCTCTATTATGTCTGAAATTAAGAGCCGGTCATTAACACGCACACGTAAACTGGTGTCCTTTTTAGATAAAATAGACCGTGGGACATGTTCTTCTAAACCGCCCTCTGTAAATATAATGCTGGGCCTATCGCCAGCAAGAGAAGAAGCCATTGCCTGAACATATTTTGACTTTGAACGATTGAAGGTTTCCGGAAAGAATTCTTCGCTAAGAACGGTAGGAAGATATTGTGATCGTAAAGAACTTACCCCAACAGATTCATGATAAAGGGAAAAAGAATCGTCACTAATGACGACAAGCTTGTTATTTAAGGCAATAGCCCCAATAAAATAACTGCGCACCACAGCGCTGGACAAAACCAAAGAGGCGTTGACGTTTCCTGCCAAAGAAGCGCAAAACTGCTGTATCTCGTTTATGTTAGAGAGCGCGTATAATAAGGGATTAACTGACGTCATGTTTCACGTGAAACACGATCATTCTTAGCGATAAATATAGATAAAACGGAAATATCCGCAGGCGTTACGCCTGAGATACGCATTGCCTGTCCAAGGGTTTCTGGTTTTATAGAACACAATTTCTCCTTTGATTCAGACGACAAACCAACAACAGAATTGTAATCAAAGTGAGGATTTATTTCAACCATATCACTTCTGATAACTTTATTTATATGCAAATTGCTTCTATCGATATAACCACGATACTTAATTATTGTTTCTGCCTCTAATAAAACCTCATCTTTATAAGGAGCGGCTACAGCAGGACAACTAATTACCAGACCATCAAAGTCTGAAAGCAAAACCTCTGGCCTTTTTAAAAGCGTTTTTAGTGGCGTTTTTTGATCAATGGGCACACCGCCAGACAACATTATTTGTTCATTAACATGCTCTGGTGAAACCGAAAGATCACACTCTGAGATAGCTTTGTCTATCGCCGTTGTTTGATCAACCAAAACGCGGTGTTTGTCTTCACTTATTAAGCCGCAAGACAGCGCCCTGGACCCCAGCCGTCTATTGGCGTTTGTATATCGCAAGACCAGGCGATGTTCAGCCCTAGAAGTGAACATCCTATATGGTTCCGGAGTGCTTTTTGTTATGAGGTCGTCAATCAAAACGCCGGCATACGCTTCCGATCTCTTTAAGACGAGTGGGTCACACCCTGTTAAAGATAAACCAGCGTTTGCACCAGCCATAAGCCCCTGCACAGCTGCTTCTTCATACCCCGAGGTGCCGTTAATTTGGCCTGCAAGGTAAAGGCCTGGAATATTTTTAGATTCCAGCGTCATTTTTAACTGATAAGGATAAATATAATCATATTCTATGGCATAACCGGGCCTAACGAATTGAACACCTTCAAAGCCCGGTATACATTGCAATGATTTGCGCTGTATTTCTTCTGGTAGGCTAGTGGAAAATCCATTTAAATAAATTTGATCTGACCCAACCCACTCCGGTTCGCAAATTAGGCGATGAGAGTTTTTATCTGAAAAGCGGTTTATTTTATCTTCTATTGATGGGCAATATCTTGGGCCAACTCCCTGGATGTCACCAGAAAACATAGGAGATTGATTTATATTGTTTTTTATTATGTCGTGTGCTTCACAATTAGTAGCAATGCTGTAACAAGGGACATTTGGTGGATCAAAATACTCATGGAAATGTGAAAAGGGAGCCGGTTTATCATCACCATCTATTTTATCTAATCTATTCCAATCAATGCTGTTTTTAAATAATCTTGGTGGCGTTCCAGTCTTTAGTCGACCGCAACCTAATCCAAATCGCGCCAAAGTTTCAGTTATTCCAACCGACCCAAGCTCGCCCATTCTACCAGCTGGTATCTTTTTCTGTCCAATGTGAATTAATCCGTTTAAAAATGTTCCATTTGTCAAAACGACAGTATCCGCATTTATAACGCAACCGTCGACGATTTTCACTCCACCTATCTTTCCGTTTTTTATGATAGGGGCCGCCACCTCCGCCTCAATAATATCTATGCCTGGCGATTTTATTACGCAATCTTTCACATATTGTTCATATAAGCGCTTGTCAACCTGGGCTCGTGGCGACCACACAGCGCGACCCTTAGACCTGTTTAGGATTTTAAATTGAATTCCCGAAAAATCGGCAGCCGACCCCATTACGCCGCCAAGCGCATCAACCTCTCTAACCATTTGACCCTTTGCTAGGCCCCCAATTGAAGGATTACAAGCCATTCGTCCAATGGTGCTTTTATTTATTGTAATTAGGGCAACCCCTGCTCCACACCTCGCCGCAGCCAGCGCGGCCTCAATCCCAGCGTGCCCCGCACCGACAACCAACACCTGATATTTGGTCCTTGGTTTCACGTGAAACTATTTACCCACACAAAAACTATTAAACATGTTGTCTAGTATTTCATCCGCCGTTTTTATTCCCAACAAGTCTTCAACTCCCCGCAGTGCGTTTTGTAGCTCAAAACTGACCAACTCTAGCTGGATAGGCACATGACCAGCAAGCTCTATAACAGATGCCATAGCAACATCAGATTTCATTATGGCATTATATTGCCTTGGCGTTGTAATACCAAAGTTTTCACTAGTGCTATTTTCCAAACCAAGGGCTATAATAATATGTTTTTTTAATTCGTCCACCCCTAGACCCGTAAGCGCCGATGTGATTAACCCACCTTTAAAAACACCAGAAAGTTTATCCAAAACACCCTTGTTAATCAAGTCTATCTTGTTGTAAACGTTTACCACGGACGTTTCTTTAAGTAATATATTATCAATAATTTCAGTCGATACTTTAATTTGGGTTATATCGTTAACAACGCAAGCCAAGTCCGCCATTTTCATATAATCTCGTGCTTTTTGTATGCCCTCGCTTTCTACCTCGTTCTCAGGATCTCTTAACCCGGCGGTGTCTACAAGGGTTATGGGAACACCATCTATAATTATCAGCGCATCTAAAAGATCTCTAGTGGTCCCAGGCTCCTTGTTTACTATAGCACGGTTGGAACCAACAAGGGCATTAAAAAGCGTTGATTTACCAGAATTCGGTGGGCCACACAACACCACGACAGCGCCGGAAGTCATGATGCGACATGTATTGTAGTTTTTTATCAATTTTTGCACTTTTTTATGTATTTTTGTCACTTTATTAATTATGTAGGCAATGTTTGTGTCCACTATGTCTTCTTCAGAGACATCTAACAAATGCTCTGAATAACTCAAAACATTAATTATTTTATCGCGCACCACCGCAATTTCTTTACTAAGAGCACCGCGCAAGCCGTTAAGCGCAATGCTTACACCGCGATGGGATGATGCTGAAACCATGTTTGCAACGGATTCAGCCTGCATCAGGTCGATTTTCCCGTTAATAAACGCTCTTTTAGTAAATTCGCCCGGGCCCGCAGGGCAAGCGCCATAATTAATACAGAGATCTACAATATATTTCAAGATATATGGACTACCATGGCAAGAAATTTCCAACAAATCTTCACCAGTGTATGACTCGGGACCCTTAAAATAAATAACAACAGCATCATCAAATGGATTTTTATTTTCGTCTAAAATAATCTCTTTATAGACTAAACGAGGTTTAAAGGCGCGAAGACGTTCTTTTGATAAGTTTGTTAGGCAGCCAAGGATCCGTAAAGCGTCTGGGCCGGTTACCCTAATAACACCTATGCCGCCATAACCATATGGAGTTGATTGAGCGACGACTGTATCGCCATTAGCCATTCCTTTTGTTAATGGGACCTTCCAGACTTGATTGTGGAGTGAGGTATTTCTGTTGCAGTATGGTTAGGATATTAAAAAGGGTGTAATACAAAACCAAACCCGACGGGAATTGATTAAAAATCAGGACGAAAAAACCATTCATAAAATACATCATATATTTTTGTTGTGCGCCAGACTGTGGCGTAGGTGTTGATTTCATTTGAATAAACATAGTGATGCCCATTAGTAAGGGCAGGATGGCCACCTGGTCACCATAGAGAGGTATATTTATTCCCAAATTAAAGACAGCGTCGGGCCGCGACAAATCCTTGATCCAGAATATAAAAGGAGACCCCCGGAGCTCAATAGATGAACGAAAAACAGTGAACAGGGCGAATAACAATGGCATTTGCAGTAAGATGGGCACACAGCCGCTTAAGGGATTAACACCGTGCTCTTTAAATAGGGCCATCTGGGCTTGGGCAAATTTTCGCTGATCGTTCTTGTGCTTTTCACGAAGGTCGTTAAGAATTGGTTGGATAGCCTGCATCTTTTTTGTTGATGTGTAGCTCTTGTTTGTTAAAGGATAGACCAGTATTTTAACCAATACAGAAAAAACTAGAAGTACAAATCCATAGTTTGGTATATACTTGTATAAGAATATTAAAAACCAATGTACAATTTTGGATATTGGCCTTATAAACGCCCACCCAAAGTTCATTATTTGATCGACATTTTTCCCCAGTTGTTTGATACGACTATATTCTAGGGGGCCTATATAGAGTGTGGATAAAAAAGGACGACTAACATCAAAATACAGACCCACATCATACCTTATATCACCATTTTCCTGTATTGCTAAGACCTGAGAGCCTGGAGCTTGTTTTTGTGGCACCAAGGCTGTTATAAAGTACTTTGTTCTTATGGCAATCCAATCGGTGGGGTAGTCCATGCGCTCTAGCTTTGCCTTGGCGGGCTTCTGTGGTTTAGGAGTGTATGTTTCATCCCCCTGAAAAACCATAGCCGTGTAGTAGACCTGTTCGTCCTTTTTGTTTGGTTCGGTTAAGGGCAACCCACCAGGCCAGCTTACTGTTGAAACGCCTTGAGAAACCCAGCGTTGGATTTCTGATAGATCCACGCTTATATCAATAATATATTTATTTGGATAAAAGGTGAGCGACCTGGATATTTGTTTATCATCAAACGCCCTATGAAAGGTAACCGTGGTTTCCCTTTCGTAAATATTGATATCGTAGTCATTATCCGCAACCCAGCCACCAGACAAAGAGATGTCGTCCCCATCTATGGATCTAAAGCCCACCATTAAATTGTTTACATTATTATTGTCTATTAACTCAACTCTTTCTGAATCATTAAGCGCATAATTATGGAGCACAAAAGACGCTATAGATCCACCGTTGATAGCGCTGATTTCAGCGGTATATAAATTAGTGCGCACAGAGAAGGACCTTGCGGTCTCTTCTGGTTTATTAGGGGAAGGGGGGGGTGCTATATTTAAATCCAGTAGCGGCAGTTCTTTAGTCTTTTCTTCGATGTCTACAATAAGGGAGTCGGCGCCGGGCGGAGGAGGATAGACCAGCTTATAGTATTCTGGCATCAGAAAAATGATCACCGCGATTAACAGAAACGCCAGCAGTGAAGTTCTATCCATTAAGAGATATTATAGTTTATTTATTTGAATTGCTTATACGCTATGCCGACAGAATTTTTCTGCCGCGCCGCCGTCGTGCTTTCAAAATACGCCTTCCGCCAACGCTTTTTTTGCGCGCCCGAAAGCCGTGTTTGTTTTTTCTCTTACGGTTGCTGGGTTGATAGGTGCGTTTCATTTTTGATCCATAATTAAGCCGCCGAAAATAACGATCACAGCTCTTTAAATAAAAGCATTATAAAACAGTAATTTTTTCTATGGTTTTTATAAAACACCGCAAATCATTCATTGCTCACAATTATTTATGGTAGCTAAATTGATTGAACGGGTGGTTGTGGATAACCTGTGGAAAACAATTTTATGGATCATAGTTATATTTGGGATAAGACCAAGAGCGTCTTAAAGGACCGGCTCCCGGCTCACGCTTTTGAAACATGGTTTGAACCAATCAAACCACTAAACATAAACGGCACTAAACTAGTTTTACAGGTTCCCAATCAATTTTTCTCCGAGTGGGTAGACATGCATTATCGTAAACATATTGTCTCTACGCTTGAAAAACTAGGCGCTGGACCGACAGAGATCAAGTATGTTATATCTACTGAAGCAACCAACCAATTAGAAAAAACAACTGGTAATATTGATGTTAAAAGCACCCTGAAAAAGATACTACCACCACACCTGGGCTCCGGATATACTTTTTCGGCATTTATCGAAGGCCCCAACAACCAGTTTGCTAAAGCCGCGGCCCAGACTGTGGCCAAATCGCCAGGCAAACAGTCTTTTAATCCACTTGTTATTTATGGTGGTGTAGGTTTGGGGAAAACACACCTGTTGCACGCCATTGGCAATGAAATAATTACTACTGCGCCCAAACTAAAAGTAGTAATTGCTTCTAGCGAAAAGTTTACGCTGGATTTTATATCTTCAATCCAGAAAAATCGTACTGCTGAATTTTCAAAGTCCTACCGGAACGCCGATGTCTTATTAATTGATGATATTCAGTTCTTCCAAAAAAAGGAGCAAACCCAAGAACAGTTTTTTCACACCTTTAACGAATTATATCAACTGGGCCGCCAGATAGTGATGACGGCTGATCGCTATCCGGGCGAAATGTCAGGCCTTCAAGATCGACTACTGAGTCGCTTTCAGTCTGGTTTGTCTGTAGACGTTCAACCACCCAACTATGAGACGCGGGTGGCCATTCTCATGGATAAAGCCGAACAAAACAGCCTTGAATTACCCTATGAGGTGATTGAGTTTATCGCTATCCACCTTAAAAATAATGTTCGTGATTTGGAAAGTGTCATTATCAGGCTTTTGGCACACGCATCGTTGTCGCAGGTCGATATAAATTTTCCGCTTGTGAAAAAAGTATTAAAGGAAAGG
>Ga0257109_1000127_pt1 | contig 22056 bp, 20 predicted proteins | sample LP_taG_8_FD_191566 | JGI IMG/M metagenome (GOLD analysis project Ga0257109, IMG submission 191566) | Marine microbial communities from Northeast Subartic Pacific Ocean, Canada - LP_J_2011_P26_2000m | ecosystem: Environmental > Aquatic > Marine > Oceanic | place: Canada: Northeast Subartic... | reverse complement strand
GCTGCAGTCCAAGCTAACCCAGTTACAACGCCAGGTTTCGTAGTCCGTTCAGCTAACTCTGAATAAAAACGGGGCGCTCCAAGATAATCCAGGACCTTGGTCTTGGTTATGCGTATTTTTTTAAAAGTTTTTTCTACCATATCACGGGCCACCTTGCGCAATACATTAGCAATCTCGCGTTCCAGATTACGTACACCTGACTCTCTTGTATAGGAACGAACCAGTTCACTAATTGCCGCTTTATCTAGCGATACTTCCTTTTTGGTTAAACCGTTTTCCTCAATTTGTTTTGGAATTAAATGGCGCTGTGCGATCTTGATCTTCTCATCCTCTATATAACCGCTGAACTCAAGGATCTCCATCCGGTCACGCAATGCCGGTGGTATGGCATCCTGGTAATTTGCCGTTGTAATGAACATTACTTTACTCAGGTCAAAATTCACTTCCAAGTAATGATCACTGAAGGAATCATTCTGTTCCGGATCAAGAACTTCCAGCATGGCTGATGATGGGTCACCACGAAAATCAGATCCCAATTTATCAATCTCATCAAGCATAAAAACAGGGTTATTGGTCCCGGCCTTTTTCATTGATTGAATGATCCTGCCGGGCAAGGCACCGATATAGGTCCTGCGGTGTCCGCGGATCTCTGCTTCATCCCGGACGCCGCCAAGGGACATGCGTACGAACTCGCGACCGATAGCTCTGGCGATTGATTTACCTAAAGATGTTTTTCCCACTCCTGGAGGCCCAGAAAAACACAAAATGGGGCCACGTAGGACACCGTCAGGATTACGTTCCTGTTTCAAGTTCCGGACAGCCAAATATTCCAGGATACGTTCCTTGACCTTTTCCAACCCATAGTGATCCGCATCCAGGATCTTATCCGCTTTTTTAACATTGATCTGATCATCACTTGATTTACTCCAAGGTAAGTCTGCCAGCCATTCGATATAGGTTCTTGATACAGAATATTCGGGAGATTGTGTCGGGATTCGAGTCAGACGATCCAGCTCCTTCATGGCTACCTTTTCCGCTTCTTTTGTTAGACCAGCTGCTTTAATCCGATCCTCCAATTCCTTGATCTCTACTGTCTCCTCATCCTCACCCAGTTCTCTCTTAATGGCTTTCATCTGTTCCCGCAAATAATATTCCCGCTGTGTCTTGGTAATCTCGTCATGTACCTCAGTTTGTATCTCCTCACCAAGTTTAATTCGCTGAATTTCTCTGGTCAGCAATGTAATGGTTTTTTCCACCCGCTTTTTTATTTCCAGTTCTTCCAGGACCTCTTGTTTTTCCTGATTTGGAACGGTTAGTAGAGAAACAGCACGATCCGCTAAACGGGAGGGCTTCTGGATATTGGAAAGCATACCGGAATGTTCCTCGGTTAGATTTGGCGCTACGTGGATAAGTTCCGTAAAGGTATCCCTGAGATTCTTGGCTAGTGCGTCTAGCTCCAGGTCATCGCTGACTGGATTATCCTTGATCCGTTCAACAACTGCTGTATAGTAAGGTTCTGCATCTCCAAAACTGAGCAGCTTGACCCGTTCTATGCCCTGGACAATAGCTGATTTGCTATTGTCTGGCATATCAAAAACTTTCAGCACAACACCAAGTGTGCCATAGGCATAGAGGTCTTCCGGTTTAGGATCTTCAATGGATCCATCTTCCTGGGCAACAACCACAATGTGTTTATCACCTGGCCCCAGATCTTCAATAAGTTTGAGAGATTTTTCCCGACCGATATAGATCGGAATAACCTGTTGCGGAAAAAGTACCGTATTGCGCAATGGCATTACCGGATAATCATGGTCATCGGCAAGCGGTGTTGATTCTAATTCTTTGTCAAATCTTTCAGCCATAATAATTCCTCAATTAATTTTTACCTATTCAAGGCAAATAACATACCATACATATTAATATGTATATTTGTCATGTTTTTTAAGTTTTTTTCCAGATTATTTGCCATAAATACGTTCTTTTCAATATTTTTAACCAATTTCATCATACCGCAATGATTGTATGAAACGCGTAAACTCTTCTGTTCTACCTATGATCATGGTATTTGGTCCCGTCAATTTGAAATAATACAAACCATCCGGGGTATCTGCGATAGCACCCAAAAGGCGGTAATATGGTTTCGGCTGGGTAGCGTTGGAAAAAGCCATCGTATTGGTATAGGTCCCCAGTATACTTATAATACTGACTTGCATTCCGTTGATATTCTCAGCCCGTATGTTTACTTCAGAATCTGATAATGAATAACCGAATTGACCAGACCACCTTTCCAGGTTATTATCTATTGTTCCCCCAATATTTTTAAATATTGCCAAGGTGGCATCATCTGCCGCAACACCCAAGCGAAATTCCCTTAAGCGCATAGAACTGGATGGCCTAATACCCCTCCAGGTGTCTGGTACATTGGCCAATAGATTTCCAATTCTGATTCTATTCGAGTTGACCTCATTTTTTATTTCGGTCTTTGTTTCTTCTGCGGTACCAGTTTCAGGCTGGCCGCGTGATACCAATTGCACCAGGATTACACCGGCAACTAGAGTCATGATAACAACTGTATTCCTGCTATTCATCTGTACAGTTACCCAACTGCCTTTACCAGTCGGGCCTGTTCGTCAGCATGATATGAACTTCGTACCAGAGCTCCCGATTCCACTACTAAAAATCCAAATTCCAAACCGATGCATTTATATTCTTCAAATTCCTGATCGGAAACATATCTCTCCACTGGCAGGTGATCACCAGTCGGCTGTAGATATTGCCCAATTGTAAATATTGAAACACCAGTATCAACTACTTGTTTCATTGTTTCAATTAATTCAACAGATGTTTCCCCTAGACCAACCATCATCCCGGTCTTTGTCTGTAATCCATGTTTTACAGAACATTTCAGTACATCCAGGCTGCGCTGCCAATTAGCCTGACTGCGAACCTGTTTACTGATCCTTTCAACACATTCGATATTATGGCTGAATATCTCAGGTTTTGCTGCAATAACTTTTAATAGTGCTGGCTTATATCCTTTGAAATCTGGTGTTAATACTTCCACTGTACAATCAGGAATATGATGGCGAACTTGGCGAATCGTATCCGCCCAGATTTCCGCACCATAGTCATTTTTGATGTCGTCTCGATCCACTGACGTGATCACCACATGGCGCAGATTCATTTCCTTTACCGCCAGAGCAGTTCGTACCGGTTCTAACGGATCATCCCAAGTCGGCTTGCCGGTTTTCACAGAACAAAATCCGCAAGCCCTGGTGCACACATCTCCTAAGATCATGATCGTCGCCGTGCGTCGATCCCAGCATTCATAGATATTGGGGCAGCGGGCTTCTTCACACACTGTATGCAGATTATTTGTTTTAACGACCTGATCAACAAATCGGTATCCCGCACCCATCCGCAGCCGGATCTTTGGTTTATAGGGATTCTTTAATGCTGTTTTCACTTCGGTTATTCCTTCTGGAATAAATAGATCATGTATTTACGGTATTTTCTAAACTCTTCACTCTTCACTAAATCCAGTTGATCCATTTTACTGGATATGTTCTTCCTAACTAGTAATTTCATTAATCGGTATGTGAGCGGATTTTTACGCTGCAATGAAACCTGGGCATATTCCGCTGTAGGTAGAATAAATCGCTCGATGAAATTATGGGCCGCATCCAGCGTAGGCATGGTATTTTCAGTTTGATCATATTCTTTCAATAATTTGAAACCTGCTGCTTCAGCACCCTCTAGATACGCTTTCATCAGGTGGGATGATTTTAAATGGGGACTGCCTCTTTCATCATGATAACAAACAAAATAATCGGCCACCAGTAAATACCCACCAGTCCGTAATGCCCGCCTTGCTGAGGTAAATCCTGGCTCAATCTTGATATAACAAGCGCTCTCACTCTCCAAGATTAGGTCATAGTTACGATCAGTTTCGAAATTCTCAAATTTTGATTTGAAGAATTGCATTGCGCCATTGAATTTTTCCTTAATCACTTCTTCCTGATAAGAATCAGGGGATAGTACATCTATATCAAAGCCACGATCCTGTAAATACGCTGCGTTTCCTCCCACGCCACAGCCCACATCCAGAATAAATCGCACATCCTCCGGTATGAAGGATGTTAAATGTTCGATATAGCGCCCCTGGGCATCAGTAATATCATCAATGGATAATGAATCCGCATTGACTTTTTCCGGTTCGTCCCAGTAACCATAATGTAGAAAGGGTGATCGGATCGTTTCCGCATACAGTTTTAATACGTGGTCAATTGCCATTAAAAGAGTCGTTCCAGATCCATGTTTTCCAGTTCTTTCCGCACAGCATCGATGAACTGACTGCCACTGGCACCATCAATGAGTCGATGATCAAAACCCAGAGTGAGTATCATCATGCTACGGATACCGATCGTGTCTCCGACTTCTGTTTCAATAACAACCGGTCGCTTCTTTATTGCGCCCACACCAAGGATACCCACATTTGGCTGATTGATAATAGGCGTACCCATACTGACGTTAAATACACCGAAATTTGAAATGGAGAATGTGGATCCCTGCAACTCATCAGGACTTAGCTTTTTATCCCGAGTTCTTACCGTTATATCCCGCACACGGCGGCATAAACCAAGAAAATTAGCCTCTTCGCATTTTTCAATCACCGGTACCATCAACCCATCCTCTATTGAAACAGCCATACCAATATTTATATTTTTCTTGTGCAAAATATCATCGCCCTCTAGCGAACAATTCATTAATGGGAATCGCTGAATTGCTTTTACCGTAGCAGTTACAATAAATGGAGTATAGGTCAGGCTAAAACCTTCTCCACTAGAAAATGATTCTTCTTTCGCCGTTACATAATCTACAATCGTTGTCATATCGACTTCAGTCATCACATGAACATGAGCAGCAGTATCTAAACTAGAACGCATATGGTTTGCTATCTTCTTGCGCATGTATTCCATCTCTTCAATATTGTCGGACATACTTAGTTTAGATGACGGAACGGGTTCACTACGATCATCCAGATAAGCCAGTAAATCTTTTTTGGTAACACGACCTCCTCTACCTGTGCCCTGAACCATATCCAGTTCCGCCATAGGTACGTTCTTATCCTGGGCGATTTTCATGACTACTGGCGTGAAAAATGACTTTCTTTTACCAGCCAACTTTTTTACAGTGGTTTTTCGTACCGGCTTTTCCATTTGGGATGCTTCAGTTTCCTTTGGTACAATAGGTTGAGGTTGATCTTGTACTGGTGTCTCTATTGCAGCTTTCGTATCGGTATTTATCCTGCCGATCACTTTACCCACATCAACCACATCGTTTGGTTCGGCCAATATTTCAACCAAGATACCGGACACCGATGCTGGGATTTCGGAGTCGACTTTGTCAGTCCCTATCTCCAGAAATATCTCGTCTTTTTCCACATTATCACCAATTTTCTTACGCCACTCAATTATCGTTCCTTCGGTGATGGATTCTCCCATTTTGGGCATTATAATATCTACTAACATCAATACTCCAATAGCTCGATTAATGCTTCTTCAATATCACTTACCTGTGGCAACACATCCGCTTCTAGATACATGTTATAGGGCACCGGACTATCTTTAGATGCAACTCTACGAATGGGGCCATCCAGCATTTCAAAACAACGATCACTGATCAACGCAGATATTTCAGCCCCGGGACCATTGGTTAAATTATCTTCGTGTACAATGAGAGCTTTACCCGTTTTTTGAATAGATTTATTTATCGTTGAAAAATCAAGCGGATTTAACGTACGTAAATCAATTATCTCTACAACGCCATCATCAAGGGAAAAAGAATTTACTGCATCAATGGATTGCTGAACCATAGCACCCCAGGTGATTATAGAGATGTCTGTACCTTCTTGTACCAAATTTGCTTGCCCAAAAGGCAATAAATAATCTTCATCTGGTTCTGGACTTACCGCATAACCCTGGCGATAGATACCCTTGTGTTCCATGAAAATCACCGGATCATCCATCCGGCAGGCCATCTTCAATAGCCCTTTCGCATCAGCCGCGTTGGACGGATAAGCAATGTAAATACCGGGCAAATGGATAAAGTAGCCATCAATTGATTGGCTATGACATAAACCACCATGAATGTAACCACCAACGGGAACACGGATAACAGCAGGGCATGACCAGGCATTGTTAGAACGGTACCGTATTGTAGCTAATTCATTGCGGATTTGCATCATTGCGGTCCAGATATAATCTCCGAACTGTATTTCCACTACCGGTTTATACCCTGCAGTTGCTAAACCGATTGCTGACCCAACTATTGAAGATTCAGCTAAAGGGCTGTTAAACACACGATCATTACCGTATTTGTCTGTTAAGCCTTTTGTAGCGGTGAATACTCCCCCTTTGGGATCAGCGACATCCTGTCCATAAATAATCATTTTATCATTCCGCTCCATTTCTTCTGCAAGAGCGTGATTTATCGCATCAACAATTACAATCTTATCATTTATCGTATTCGTTATATTCACACCCTTAGGCATTTCATTGCTGTATAAATATTTTGTAGCTGTGGCTACTTCCGGATGATCCTGCGCTTCCACCCAATCAGCATCCTGATCAACTTGGTCTTTAAGTTTTATATCTATCTTTTCAAATTCTTCCTCTTTTATGACCTTGTTTGCAATACACTCATTTCTAAATTTCAGAATTGGATCATTTTTTCTCATTTCATCTATTTCATCTTTCGTACGGTATTTTAAATGATCATCCGATGACGAGTGTGGTTTTAATCTAACTACATGTGATATAATAACAGACGGACCTTTTCCCTTACGTGCCCTACCTACCGCTTGTTTAAATGCCAGGTGGGTCTCAAAGAAGTCCGTTCCATCCACATCAAATCGACCAAGATTTTGATAACCGGAAACCATCGAAAATACAGACCCCCCGGATGTTTGTTCTGAGATATGTACACTAATGGCGTATTCATTATCCTGTACATGAAATATAACCGGTAGTTTTTCCCTGCTGGACCAGTTAAGCGCTTCATGAAAATCACCCTGACTGGTAGTGCCTTCTCCGGAAGAAACATAGACCACTTCCTTGATCTTATTTAGTTTACATGCCATAGCACAGCCGACCGCCTGTAAATACTGTGTCCCAGTAGCACTGGATTGTGTCACAATATTAAATTCGCGTTTACTAAAATGGTGCGGCAATTGCCGACCTCCCGATGATGGGTCATCTGCTCTGGCGAGAAATCCCTGTAATTGTTCTTTAGACGTCATACCCATCGCTATGGAAAATGCACTATCTCGATAATAAGGGTAAGACCAATCTTTTCCTGCGTTCAAGGTATGTGCTGCGGCTAATTGCGCAGCTTCGTGACCAGAACAGGCCATATGAAAGAAACCTTTCCCCTGTCGAATCAGTATCATCATTTTTTCATCTAGCTTCCGCGCCAGCATCATATTTTCATAGACACGGATCAGATCCTTTTTTTGAAATCCATACAGGCGAGCCATCTTTATCCAATCATTGATTCAGCAGTCTGAAACTGGTTCATGAATTTTTCAATAAGCACCTGCTTGACTGAATCAACTGCTACTTCATCGGTTAACAGCTTAGCCATACTGGTTACCCCGTATTCAAATATTCCACATGGTATAATACCGCTGTAGTAGGTTAGGTCAGGTGTTACATTCAGTGCAAAACCATGCATTGTTATCCACCTTGTCACACGCACACCTAGAGCTGCGATTTTTTCATCACCAACCCAAACACCTGTTAACCCATCTTTCCGCTCCGCCGTGACCGTGAATTCAGCCAGCGTATCAATAATGAGTTGCTCCAGGCCGCGCATGTAACAGCTAATACTTTTTTTATAATTATGCAGGTCCAAAATGGGATACCCAACCAATTGTCCTGGACCATGAAAGGTTACATCACCACCTCGTTCAATATGGTAAGTTTTCACCTCCCTAGGCGGGTTCTGCAGAATATGATTTTCATCCGCATTCTTTCCCAGAGTATATACCGGTTCATGCTCTGCCAGAATCAATGTATCGTTTATTTGACCGTTCTGTCTCTTTTTCACCAATTCTTTTTGTAGGTCCCAGACCTCTTTAAAGGGACTTACACCAAGATCCAGGATATCGATTATGTTCATCGCTATATTATCTGGTTGCGTGATCATTGGTGAATCGCTTCACCAAAAGCATCCAGGGCCGCTTCCATAATGGCTTCGGATAGCGTTGGGTGGGCATGTACTGTCCTGGCCAAATCCTGCCATGTGGCTTCAAGTCCTTTGGCCATAGCTAATTCCGCGATCAGTTCTGTCGCTTCAGCGCCGATAATATGACAGCCCAGTAATTCGCCATGTTTAGCATCAAAAACGATCTTTACAAAACCATGCGTAGACCCTATAGCCATAGCCTTGCCACTGGAATTGAAATTAAATCTCCCGACCTTTACATCATGTCCTGTATCCCGCGCCTGGGCCTCTGTTAAACCCAGTGAAGCCACCTGCGGTTGGCAATAAGTACAGGCGGGTATGTTGCTATAATCAACCGGAAATGTAGGATGACCTGCAATTATTTCTGCTGCTACGTGTCCCTGGGCAGAAGCTACATGGGCCAACCACGGCGGACCAGTGACATCACCGATGGCAAAAATATTCTGTACATTCGTTCGTCCATAATCATCAATCAAAACTGCACCTTTTTCTATCTTGATACCAATTTTTTCAAGGCCCATATCTTCAGTATTTCCTGTAATACCCACAGACAAAAGTGCAATACTACCTTTTATTAATTCTTTTTTGTTACCGCGCTTAGTATGGATGTTTACCTTCGTCTTTAAAGTTTCAATCCTTTCTACCGTTGTATTGGTGTGTATTGCTATACCAATTTTTAAAAAATTCTTTTCTAATTCCTTGGAAACTTCTTCATCCTCCATAGGTAGAACTCGATCCATCATTTCCAGCAACGTTATTTTGGTACCATAACTGTTATAAAAATATGCGAATTCTGCACCGATAGCTCCTGCACCAACAATAACCATTTCTTCTGGCGGCTGGTTAAGAATCATCGCTTCCTTTGAACTGATCACCTGTTTGCCATCAAAATTCATGCCCGGATAAACCTTTGGTCTTCCACCAGTAGCAATAATGAAATATTTCGCCTGTACCGCAACCCGTTGCCTACCATTTTTTACTTCAATTTTATTTTTCGCAATAAAAGACCCTCTGCCAATTATATGGGTAATCTTGTTTTTCTTCATCAAGAAATCAATTCCCTTGGAGAGGCGTTCGGAGGTCTGTCGGCTACGTCTAATTGTTTTTGCAAAATCTACCTTGTAAGATGGGATGTTGATCCCAAAGTTTTTTGCATTCTTTATGGTATTCAACACTTCCGCATTCTTCAGTAATGCTTTCGTGGGAATGCAGCCCCAATTCAGACAGATACCTCCGAGCTTATCTTGATCAATTATAGCTGTTGTTAAACCAAGCTGTACCGCACGAATCGCAGACACGTAACCGCCAGGACCTCCGCCCAATACTACCAGATCATATTGTTTCATTGTCTCGCTCAACTTTCGCTACACGTAAAAAATAATTTTTTACCAATCGGCTATACCCTTCTCTTTGGCCCTACGATGTTCCAGATTGTTTTTCCAATTTGTTATGGGCTCCTCATCTTTCCAGTAACATACTGTAATTCCAAACCCGTTATTCTCTCTTACAGATTCCATGCCTAATTAATTAGGATGATCGCAAACCATCTTTTCCAGTCTTTCTCTAATTTCAGATTAACCATCTCATTGGGATCATTTATGCGCATTGTGGTGAAAATAACAGCATAATAGTGTGGCTCTGGTATTTGTGTAAAACTCATTATACCATATTTGGGAATGTTATTTTTTTCTTTAGTAGTGTATTGCTCAAATATTAGGTCTGTTTATTAAGTACATAAATTCATTCCTGGTCCGTACTGATTCACGAAACCTGCCTAGCATGGTAGACGTGGTGGCTAAACTATTCTGTTTTTCCACACCACGCATTTGCATGCACATATGCCGACCTTCCATTACAACAGCCACACCATTGGGTTTCAGAACGTCCTGAATTGCATCTGCAATCTGATGGGTTAGACGTTCCTGAACCTGGAGGCGGCGCGCATACATATCAATGATCCGCGGTATCTTTGACAACCCGATCACCTTTCCATTTGGGATATACCCTACATGTGCCTTGCCAAAAAAGGGTAGTAAATGGTGTTCACAAAGACTAAAAAATTCCACATCTCTAACAACGACCATATCTTTGGATGCTTCATGAAAAATAGCGTTATTTACTACATCATCCAGATCCAGATTATAACCACGGGAAAAATATAACCATGACTTGGCTACTCTTGTTGGTGTTTTGAGCAATCCTTCCCTCGTTGGATCTTCACCTAATTCCTGCAGCAGCTTTTCGATCAATTTTGCAATTTTTTTGTTATTATCAGTGGTCATTTCAGTTCTCCATTACTAATCTGTTACATTATCATCATTATAACCCTCCATGGGGTCCAGTTCTAAATAATTTGATAAATAATGGACCGCTAAATAAACCGGCCCAGTATCCAGTAAAGCAACTACAAGTTTGAATACATAGCCAGAGCCAATAAAAGTCAATAGTTGTAGCATTATTGGCTTTCCTTCTACTACAGGCAATGCGCCAGCAAGATAATGTGTAATTAAAATAACAGCTATAGTATCAACCAATTGACTTACCAAGGTTGATCCATTATTCCGAAGCCATAGGTGTTTCCCTTTAGTAAGTCTTTTCCAAAAATGAAACATGTACACATCCGTAGACTGTGCCATAACATATGCGATCATAGAAGCCGTAGCCGCTCCAAAGGTTAAGGAACGAATATAAAAAAATTCGGGCGCATCAGATCCAGGTAGGACCCCACCCAGCCACAGGATAAACACTATCCATAAATTCAGCAAAACGCCAACCCATACCACAAACTGTGTCCGTTTTTGTCCATACAATTCGCAGATCAGATCAGTGCAAATGAAGGTAATTGGATAAGGCAGGACACCTACTGCCACAGAAAATGTTGTTTCCCCAATAGTAAACAGATTGATAAAACGGGAAATACCCAGGATATTCAACATTGCCAGCGTTCCCAGAAATATACCAGCCAAAATTAAGAAAACTCTTTCCCGACGTTTAGCTATCTCTTTATTACTGGCTTCCGAAATTTCGGTCATGTTATTCTTTATCCGTAATAGTCAGTGAAGATAGTAGGGGTCTCATGTAATCGAATGCGGTGTAGTTTTCCATGGGTGAGTCGGGGCCTTATCTGGCCCCAGATAAATTTCACTAGATTTTCCGTACTTGGCTGCTTATCCTTGAACCATTCCACTTCTTTATCAAACTGACTATGATCAAGTATATCGATTACATATTTTTGCACAATATCCTTTAACTCATCAAGATCTACAATAAACCCTGTCTCAGGATTTACTGCAGCGGTAACCATTAATTCCAGGGTATAGTTATGACCATGAACTTTTGAATCTGGACCGAATACTTCCCAGTTTTTTTCTGCGCTCCAATCATCGTGACCATATTGATGGGCGGCATTAAAATGGAATACTTTTGTTATAAATGGGTTGCTCATATATTTGTATCCTACAAATTATTTAGTTAATCAAATTTAGGTTTGCTATTGTTGCCATTAAAAACATTTTCGACCACTTTTATAGTCTAGAGTATTTATTTATCGTAATACGGAAGGACAAAGATCCCGCAATACACATTGATCACACTGCGGCCTCCTGGCAATACAAACGGCTCTGCCATGGTCAATCACCATATGGGTCAGCTTCACCCAATCCCGCTTATTGAATACTTCAATCAGGTCTAATTCGATCTTCTTTGGGTCCTTGGATGTTGCGAATTCTAACAGGTTCATAACCCGAATCATATGTGTGTCGATCACCATAGAAGGGACTCTAAAATACTCACCCAAAATACAGTTAGCAGTTTTTCTCCCTACGCCTGGTAACTTTACTAATTCTTTCATTGTTTGCGGGACTTTTCCGCCATGGTCTTTCAATATCGCCAAAGATGATCCCTGAATACTTTTTGCTTTTTGATTGTGGTACCCGCAAGAGTGTATTTCTTGGGAAAGTTTATTTAGATCGGTAAAGGCGAATGCCTTAACGGAAGGGTATGTCTTAAATAACCCAGGCAGAACCTGATTAACGCGATGATCAGTGCATTGGGCAGATAAAATGGTCGCTACCAATAATTCATGGGGATTACTGTAGTTAAGCGAACATTTAGAATCGGGATATTCTTTTTTTAGTAAGCGAACGACCCCTTCGGCACGGGCTTTTTTAATTGCTTTTTTTTCGATCATCTTCGAGTAATATTGAGCCCGGATTATTTATGAGCGCAGATCTCAGATAGACCATTTCACATCCAGATTGACGATAATCATCCCGCAGTTTTTTGTGTATTTGGGTCATAAAACCGATTAAACGTAGATTGGGATATTTCAGTTTTAGCGTTTGTATTGCATCAGGAGAGGCTTCCGAGGTATCTAAATCGACTAGCACTATACTATTTTCATCAGTCAGAGCAGCGAGGGAATCAAGAAATTTGATAGAGTGATCTAAATGCATTAATCGATCCGTAACCTTGGTGCCTAGTTCTATATCGTTGGTATAAAGATAAATATTACTCATAAGGTTCTCAGAGCAGGTATATGGTTCCAGTCAAATTCATCAACAGTCATTAATTGTTCATATTCATTTTTTATTTCTACAATCTGCTGTTTCAGATTATCGATATTTATACCCCGGTGAACACCAGAAAAACTGCTAAATTTATCTGCGGATTTCTTCAGCAAACTCTTGGCGCCATTTAGGTTCCCATTGCCTAAATGCACAAAACTTACAGCTAGCTGAATTAAGCCCTGGATTAAGGTTCTGTCCACCAGGTAATATTCTGACCACAATTCTTCCCAAAGCTCATGTGCTTCGAAAAAATCTTTTTCTACATAGGCCCGCAGTCCATCGAAAAATAACTGCTCTTTTTTCTCTTCTTCATTCACTGATAATTACCGCTTCCTTCAAACGGTAATGTTTTCCATCCATGGCAACCTTTCCAGCCTGTCTTAAAGGATCATGCTCAAAAAATACCGTCCAGTCTTCATCCACCATTCTTGGTAATAGTGATCGTTTTTCTTTTATAGTTTGCACCGGGTTTAGATCATAGGCCATTACCCAAGCTAAGGGCACGTGGGCGGCCATGGGGAAAATATCCGCTGCGTAAAAAAGAGTATTGTTTCCATCCCTCATCAAGGGATGCATCATACCAGTCGTATGTCCGTAAGTCAGCATTATTTCAATTCCAGGAATGAATCCCTCTCTATCCGTTACATATTCGATCATGCCATTCTCGGCAAGAACCGACCAGTTCTCTGCTAAGTAACTTCCCCGGTCCTTTTCACTAGGGGAATTGGCCAGATCCCAATTATCCTGATGAATCCAATAAGTAGCATTGGGAAAGGTCGGTACAATTTTACCGTCCTCAATAGTTGTATTACCACCAGCATGGTCAAAATGCAAATGCGTGCAGAATACATCGGTAATGTCAGCAGGTATAAAACCATATTTTGCCAGGGATGACGACAAATTTATTGCATCCAGATCAATATTGTATCTGGATATGGCCTTATCATCCCATTTATCGCCATTTCCTGTATCAATGATAATTTTACGTTCGTCGCTAACCAGCAAAAGGGACCGAGTGACCATCTGAATTCGATTATACTCATCAGCAGGTGCTTCTTTTTCCCATAATATTTTTGGTATGATACCAAACATGGCTCCGCCATCCAAACCAAACCGGCTGGTTTCAATACTATACAGCGTATATCTACCGACTTTCATTGTTATTCATCAGGAAATTAACCTTTTTGGCAACTATTGGTAAACAATCTATCGGCATCTTTTTTACGAAAAAACGTAAGCCCTCCAATGCAGCAAGTCTTTCCACAACGTGATTTTTTGATTGAATTATATTTTCAGCCAGTTTCACAAAATAATAGCCGCCTTCTTTCCTGAATTTCACCATGTTATCAGGATTTGATCCATCCGGGTATTTATTTTTTGTTGTATTTTGATTGCTGATCCAATGGGATATTTCTCTTTTGAAACCAGGCAATCGCATGTATTCTGATTCCCATAACCTCCAGACAGCAGCAATAGTGATCCAGTCTATTGGTTGTTCACAGTTTAGAAAGATAGGACCCAGATCATTGGGACCATTATTCGTACCTACATTAGGTTCAGGAAGTGGCTGTTTTTTAATTGTTTGCAAAATACATTGTACAAATGACCAGACACGTTCCATTTTCGGTTTAAACGCGAAGGCACGCAAACAATGATAAATAAATCCACCGTTATCTTCTACATTTTGCAAGGCCAGTTCAGCCAAAATTTCTAAAATGGCTGGACTCTCATCAGCAGCAAGATAGACCCGCGCAGCTTCTTCTTGCACTTGCCCAGCATCACCATGTTGACAAGCATCTTCTAAATCGCTGATAAAAATTGTCATCCCAATTTCTTCATGAGGCATATCTTCCAATACCTTACGGTCTTTTATCCGCAATGAAAATCCTGCGATAAAATTACCGGCATATGTCAAGAGTATTTCCGAAGGACTATCTCGTACATCGCCCAAAATATTCTTTACAGCATTCATACAGACAACTGGATGAACGATTGGTGTATCATTATAAACAGTCGATGCCGATTGAAGTAATAAAGATGCTAAGTTCTTTTCTAGAGAACCAGTTGGTTTGGAATTATTGAGAGGGCTTGATTTCGGCACAACTTGAAAAGTAAAATATTATAAAAGTGTATTAATCCTCTATTTCAGGCGCAATGTCTTCTGGTTCTTTCTTTTCAGCGCGATTATATCCGAGGTTAAAAAATACTTGCAATGAAAAGCCAGTGATGCGCGAATTTTCTGAGGGAAGACCAAATTTAGTAGTGTGGGGAAATTCTGAAAAACGATCCCCCTCTACTGCTTCAAAATCACTTTTAAATAAATAACTAATAGGCATGCTAGAAAAATCGTGGAAATAGCCTACTTCATAACTCAATTTTGACCCTGGTTTTCCACCAATTAAAAAACCAATGCGTGAACTAGTTTTATCACTTATGCCTTTGGGTATGTGCATGAATCTTATGCCTGTCCAGGCCGTACCTCCAAGTTCACCTGTTTTTTTATTCTGGCGCTGTCTGAATTTGTAATACGTAAAATCAAAATTGTAATTTGGGTTTAAACTCCAGGCAAGGTTTAACATATCCCATTTATTCTCTTTTTCATACAATAACCGGCTATAATCAAGACCACTGCCATAAATTGGCAAACCAACTCGAACACCAATATCTGAACGTTTGCTGATCCCTTTACGATACCATAAGTAAGGGAAAACATTTTCTACTGAAAAGGCATATCCATATTCAACATCGCCCTCTGCCATCCGTTGAGAACCGACCCGTGGGTGGGATGCGCAACCACTTAAAATAATAGCGATTACTAGCGTAGATACAACCCGAACCATATTGTAAAGTCGTTTAAATATTAAATCAAAGTCAAGGGTTAGAGGATATAATTAAACCCTTGGCTCAAAGGATTATATTATATTAACCGCCTTCGGGACGGTCGAGTGCTTTTCGAGCTGGCTCTGGAGGTAGATTGACAATTTCTTCGCCAAAATAGTTCCCTAAATGAGCAATAATATCTTTAACGGAAATCAGACCCTGGATCGCACCACTTTCTTTAATGATTGGGATATGTCGAATCCCAAAGACATGCATCTTATTTAAGGCATAGGAAATTGGATCGTCTGGATGCAAAGTCTCTGGATTTTTGGTCATATAATCATCAATGGTTACAGCGGTCATATCCAATCCCTTGGCGATAGCGCGGAGTAAAAAATCGCGCTCGGTCATAACACCAATGATCTGGTTATCTTTTTCTACCATAACACAACCAACTTTTTCATCCCGCAATATATCTATAACAGATTGGAGTGTAGTGCCTGATTGAACTGTTGGATGATGCCGCAGTGTTAATCCTTTGATCGGATCATCAAGCGAAAGAGCTTCGAAAAGAGCGGAATCCGCTTGTTCTTCCAGTTCATCCATGCGGGCTAATTCATCATCGAAGTGCTCTGTCATAATTATTTATATAGATTTGTACTCAAATTTAAAACCCTACTTTAAATAAATAATCTTGCGGCTATAAACAACCGGGAAATAATCATCAACCTGGGCTTGAATTGTCATGAAATATACTCCGCTGGAATAACTTTCTCCATTCCATGTGTAACTGTATAACCCTTTACCCATTTGACTTTCTTCAAAAAAGAGATGAATGATACGGCCAGCGGCATCATTGATATATAGGCTTACAATGGCAGGCTGTAGTAAATCAAAAGAAATGGTGGTCTGAGCATTAAAGGGATTGGGATAATTCTGATATAATGCAAAGATTTCCGGTATCATCAACTTAGTTGATCCAGACCGCGTTAGATCATTTGGTGCACCAAGAGTGGAAAATGAATACATCTTCCAGCGTTGGTGATCTGGTATGCGACCTTCAGTTATTTGTCGCTCTGTAAAAATTGCCCTTGTGTCAATCAATTGCCATTTACCAAACTCATCCATCTCTTTCAAATCCAGCCACATAAATAGCTGATTAGTATTCCACGTAAATGCTGAGTCGATAAATAAAGGCTCAAAGCTAATCGTTGGTGTGAATTCCCAAACTAAATAATCATCAATGAATAAACCCAATACATGGGTCTCAGTGACATTACCGTGGACTTCAACGGCAATCTGTTGACTCTCCGGCCTATTTACAATTTCATTTAAACAAAATTGAGCTACTGGTATGGATACAATGAGCGGAGGAACAGTCATTGAATCTGCCAACCTGAAGAACTGATTATCGATGGTCAAACCATAACCGTTCGCTTCTTGTGGAAAAGGTAATATCTGCTGCAGGGCACCATTTATCACTAACTCAATTTTGTCCATACTATCATCCAATTCCACATCAATGATTTCTGCATCTGCGTATGTCTGCTGGTCAAGGATAAATTCATTCTGGCCATCCCGCAAAACAATTGTTTGGACCATCTCTACATCGATAATGCCAAGTCTGGTAAAACTGATCCCATCTGTATTCACCCAGGATCCTAAGGGCAATACTGGGCGAGAACTATTAAGAATATCCGTTTCTTGATGCAATAAATCTTGTACTATGAATAGGCGACGCATTATACGATCAGTGAATTTTATTGCGTGATTTTTCCATTCCGTTGAAGTTAAAAGAAATTGATTTGTTACCAAAAATCCAACTCGTTCTATTACATCCTCAAGTTCAATACGTAATGCGCTGATAGATTCATCAGAGAAAACACCTTCAAATTCACTAATACCATTAAAGCCCGCAAAGAAAATCCAAGATCTGGGTGCAGCATCTTTCGGAAAAAGCATGGCCTGTATTATGTCAACCTGATTGCTGTCCATTGTTGTCAATAGGCTGATTAATACATTACCAAGTATTTGGCCATGAAATTGATCTATGGTTTTATAATCATAATTAGCTATCATTTTTTCAGATTGACTCAGTGTTGGCAGCAGACCATAATCAAGCACAGCTTTCGCGAAAGGAGGCGCATCGGCAACGCTGGAGAACAATTCCCCTACAGTGGATTCTATTTCAACGCTGTAAAAATATGGCCTTGTTCCTGCAACTTCTTTGTCGAGATAACGATCTGTAGCTGTATTAGTTTCAAAAACTAATATTGCATTTGAAAAAGAATTCTGAGTTCGATATAACCTCACTGATTGTATTTCTATCTTCTCTGGCACTTCCCAAACTATCAATATAGAGCCATTACCACTATGAGCTTCAAGGTCAATCAATTGCCTATAGACATTATCTTCAGACCGGACGGATGCAAAGACAAATAGCCCAGATAGTACCGTTAAATACGTAATTCTTTTCATGAGATTAACAACCCGGCGAGACCAAATTTGGGGGAATTATTGACGGAAGGCAAGAAAATTCTGCCGTAAATACTTTAATTATTTTATTAGCGTAATTTTCTGGTTCAAGGCAGTTTTCCCTGCAATACCCCTGACAATATAAATACCATTTGGCTGGGCAGTGGCATCCCAAATGAATTGATGATTTCCAACATCCAATACCTCATTACAGATAGTAGTGATCAGCCGGCCATTGATATCAAGTATAGTTATGTTTACCAGGGATAATCTTGCCACTGAAACTGAAAGGATAACTGCTGGATTAAAAGGGTTTGGATAAGCTGTATGTAATGAAAAGGATGCTGGATATTTCGGGGTGATGGTTGACCCGCTGTAATTATAGAATAAGGCTGACCAAATATTTACTAGACCATAGCCATAATCATTATTTGGTATATCTGCCTGAGACGCGGTCATCATTAATGCTTCTCTTACTTCCATATTGTTCCATTGCGGATTTGCACTTAACAACACAGCAGCAGCACCGGCGACAAGGGGTGATGAAGCCGATGTACCACTATAAAATACCGAATATCCTCCTGCTGGGTTTGCAACTGCTACGCCCACACCCAGTGCACTTACTTCCGGTTTGATGCGACCATCATAGCTTGGCCCTCTAGAGCTAAAATTAGTAATTATACTATCCGCACTTACTGCACCTACGGCAATAACTGAATCTGCATCAGCTGGTGCACTGATATAATAACTCAGTGTTTCACAGGGGTCTTCAGGTGGATCTTCATTAGCCCAGTTTCCAGCAGAAGTAACACACACCAAGCCCAAACTTGCGGCAATATCAACACCAATAGTGGTTATAGCAGTATTACCGTCCATATCGCAATATGAATACCAATCTAAATACCCAAGAGATGAATTGACTACATCGGCACCATTTGCTTCACCCCATTCCAGTGCAGCTACATAATTATCTTCTTCCTGCTGAATTTCTTCAGCAACGATTTCAGTCTTCGCGAGTAAAAATTCTGAACCAAATGCAGGACCGATAAGTGTTCCGGGAACATAAGCACCCATAATAGATAATACAGATGTCCCGTGGTTATGCTGGCCATCATTTGCTTCTGAATCGGTTTCGTTAGCCGTGTTGTTGTCGTCATTGATAAAATCCCACTGATCGATAACATGCAATGAATCAAAAGCTTCATGTGTAAGGTCAAATCCAGTATCGATCACTAAAATGCGAACACCCTGACCAAAATAACCAATATTATGTGCCAGGTCACAGTTCATCATTTCAATTTGTGTCTGTGCCAGCCCATAATCCATTAAAGAAGAATTTCGGTGTCTGGAATATGTCATTTTATTTATTATTTTATTTTTTCTTCTACGCAGCTTTACCACAGGTTGAATGCCTTTAACAAAATTCATAGCTGCTATTGTTTTAATCTGGTCCATACTGGCAAATACAGATACAGCATTCAGCCATTTTGATTTACGATGTACTTCTGCACCAACCAAAATTATACCGTTAATATATTCCTGATGCACTGGTACATCATACCATGTCACCGGTTCGGGAAATAATTTTTTACGCCGTTCTAACGTTTTTGGATGCAAGGTTACATTTTGTTTTCTTGCTTCAACATCTGGCCCCTTATCCTTAAACATTATCCAAGCATGAACCTGATTGTCTTCACTTATAGCGTCATTAAGATTTTGGAAGTCCACGTCAGCAGCTACAGTAAATGCGGTAAACAAATAAAAAATAATAATATATCTAATCATTAATAACCCATTATCAAGGCAATCAATGGTCCAATATCATCAATATTAACACTACCATCCGCATTCATATCTGCAACCGGTAAAAGATTAGTAGGTATTGCGTTATTAAATACAGCATATTCAATTAATACTAGTAGATCATTTACATTCAGTATTTGATCCTGATAGAGATCACCCTTGAAAAATCTTTGATATCCGCTTATGTTAATATCATCAAAATAAAAGCCGTCTTCTTCTACAGAGCCGTCGGATCTCAATATGAACCGAACACTCACTTCCGGCTCATAAGCATATGCCGAAAGATCAATAAACTCGTTCACCCATTCATCCTGATAACCATCATAACCAGGTTCGCCGCTGATTTGCCCACCTTGTCCGCTACCAATTATTGTATAATTCCCACTTAATGAAGTCCAAGATATTCCATCAGTTGATACCTGAAATTGAACAAAGTCATTATTTGCTTCAATATTCCATTTCGATTTAAAGGTTACATAAGGATTGGCCATACCTGCACAACTCAGTGAATTGATCAATTGCGTAATACTTGTACCCCAATCACCAACATACTCGCCAAATGGACTATCCGTAATGCTGTACATACCTTCTGCCGCATCAAGAACAGTTCCCCAATTGTCATCCGCAGTCCAAAATGTCATACCATTCTCTCCACCATCTTGAAATATTACCTCCGGAGTTCCAAAAATAACAAACACACTATCCAAACGTATAAAACTGCTGCTGTCTTGAAGTGTAATTGTAAGCCCCGCTTTGGTGCCATTAATACTGCCAGCAGGTACGGATAGTAATATGGTCGTAGTATCCGTCATTCTTGATAGCAATAGTTGGATTGTCACTGTTTCGCTATTCACCTGACTGGCATCATTCAAGGGATTGATAGTTAATGATACTGATCCATCAGAATTTGTGAGACCACGATTTTGGATCACCAATGATATTGCAACCGTATCTTCTATTGTAGGAAACTGGTTATCTAGTAGTCTATCATAAACGATGTAATCACTGCCAGCCACCAATGCAAAAACTTTATTACTGTGTATCTGATCCTGACAAAGTGGAACCACCCGATTTTCTGGTGGCCAAAAATTATCGGCATAGGAACCAACCTCCGGGGTAAAGGATATCAAACCAGCAGTACCATAAGTCCAATCAACTGCATCACCATTTACCCCATAACCAATCGTTTCCATACCCGTTCCGACTACATAACCATTATCACGTGTCATCTCAGCGCCAATCTGGCGCAATGTTGAAAGATCTGGCTCATCGGGAAGTGTGCTATCTCCCCAGCTGTGAATGAGAACATTGGAATAGGAATGATAATGGAGCACATTGTTGAATTGCCTTGATAATATAAAATCACTGATTGCTTCTGTTTCAGTTTCTGAAAAAGCTGAAGTACCTCGGTATACACCACTGCACGGATTTCCGGATGAACCAGAATTGTTTGCGCCCCAGTTATAACTATAATTCCGATTCAGATCAACTCCCTGTTGGGTACCATTATTACAATTTGAATTATCTGGATTAGGTCTGCGGTTTTTCCGATGCATTCCACCCCCATTGGGGGCAATAGTTTCATTATAAGCATAACCATCAGGGTTTATAATCGGGATAAACCACATTTCCCTATGGTCAACCAAAAATCCAGCGGTTACATCGGAACTGTAATTCTCACAAAGCCAGCGAATAAAATAAAATAAATTCATCATACTCAATGGCTCCCGGGCATGGGTAAGGCCGGTATATAATACTTCCGGCTCATCCTCATCAATGCTTGGATTATCTGATACCTTGAAGGCCCATATCGTTCGTCCCTCTATGGTTGTACCTATTGAATCTTTCTGGCTTACAAAACCGGGATACATATTACGCAGCGTATCCATCTGTGCCTCCGCTTGTAGTAATGTATAGTTACCCAGCATAGACCCTAAGGGAAAATCACGTTCTATACCTGGTATAGACCTGGTGACAAAATATTCCGTAAGATCATGCTGCAGCACATCAAACGTAATTCCTATTTTCAAAAGAGTATGGGCTTCGTCCTTTGTTACTACGAGATCTAAAGATCCATCTTTATTTTTTTTCACATGGTCGAGCGGTATTCCCAAATTATTTAAAGACTGCAGTGTACTGGGAT
>Ga0257109_1000124_pt1 | contig 22173 bp, 14 predicted proteins | sample LP_taG_8_FD_191566 | JGI IMG/M metagenome (GOLD analysis project Ga0257109, IMG submission 191566) | Marine microbial communities from Northeast Subartic Pacific Ocean, Canada - LP_J_2011_P26_2000m | ecosystem: Environmental > Aquatic > Marine > Oceanic | place: Canada: Northeast Subartic... | reverse complement strand
ACCACCCTGATTTCATCCTAACTCATTGATTGTATTTTTGTTCCATATCATGATTAATTCAAAATTCTAAAAAGAATAGAGAAATCCAAGGTGGATTTGATTTATTTTAGCGTCAATTACACTTTCAGCATAGTCAATCCGCATGGGACCAATGGGTAAATCAATGGTGACTCCCACACCTCGGTTCCATTGTAAATCACTTAATTGTACCGATTGAATCCTATCCGTAATGGTGCCCCCATCATAAAATAACACACCACCCAACAGGCCAAATATAGGGAATCGTACCTCCCAATTTGTGAGTATTTTTGCGGTTTTCCCCAAAGGGAGTATTCTTCCGTCTTTTATTGTATAGGTTTGGAATTGAAGCGGTTCCCATGCCCGGAGTGTATTACTGCCACCCAAATAAAATTTTTCAAATAAAATTGTTTCAAACTGATCATATTCATCTTTCCAAGCTGAGATAAATCCCGCATTAACCCTTCCCGCAACCGTCACTCCCTTTATCGGTGAAACATATTGTCTTAAATCCAGATCATACTTCGTATAAGCCCGATTGCCCTTCAATAAACCGCCAAATGCATCCAGACGAAAAATGATTACATTCCCCTGACTTGGGTTCATGGGATTGTCACGGTTATCTTGATGAAGATGTACACTGAATTTCCGTTGCTCTATGTTATCTTTAAAAGCATCAGACTCATCAAACCGTTCTAAACGAATTCCAACATCAAGAAAGGAGTGTTGTCTATTCCACCGAAAAATATTAGAATATTGTAACCCAAACCTGCGGACATATGGTCCTTCTTCATCACCAAAATTTTTAAATTGCTGATAAAATACTTTTACCTGTGTTGGCAATTTTAAAGCGAAAGGACGTTGATTTGATATTTTAATATCCACACTAAACCGGGGAAATACAAATCCTTCTTCAGTAGGCATTACAATGGAACTGCGGGCATTAAGTTGGTTTTTTGTACCAAAAATCATTCGATCCGACCATTCTAATGATCCGCCCAATCCCACCATCGAGTTCACCCCCGGCACATATTCAATATCTTCATAGCCAAAATCAATATTCTGCATACCGCGATTTTGAAATTCTTTCACCCGAACTTCAATATTAATCAGACTATCAACATCGGCTGAAATCGGATGGGTAATTAAACTGACGGAAGAAAAGAAACCGGCACGAAGTAGAGTTCTTTTTGTTTTATCCATTAAGCTTTTTTGAAATAGATCTCCCTTTTCAAAAACAAATTCCCTTCGAACATAAACGGAGTCAATTAATTCAGTTCCTGATACCCATGAATTGTGAATATAAATATCAGGCCCTTCATTGATTTCCAAATTTAATTTCACTGAATCTTGAATTTCTTGGTGAATGTCTATTTGAGTAAAGAGTTTTCCCTTTTCCTGAAACGCTTCATCCACCAGAGCCAGATTCGTATTAATTAGAACGGGGTTATAAGGACGATTCAATTTCAATCCCAACAAGGATAGAATTTCTTTTTCTTTAAAAGACTGGAGTCCAGTAATGGTGACTGAATTGAGGTAAAATTGTTTCCCTTCATCAATCATGAAAAAGATGTCTACCTTAGAATCATTGACTGAAAATGAATCATGAACTACTGTCTCAAGAAATCCATTTGAGTGATAAAAGTTTTTGATGGTAATGGCATCCAGTTTAAGGAGCCTTCTATCAAAGCCAACTCGTGAAAACAATAAAAAGGAGGAAGGCTTTAATTCCACCTGTTCTTTCAGTTGACGATGATTAAAGGAATGATTTCCAATAAAATTTAAACTACTAACCGAACGCGAATCTCCACGTTGTGCAGATAAAGATATTGTAGCGACAACTGTCGCCAGACATAAAATTAGTTTTCGCATTTAATAGATCTATTAGTATATGCGTCGAACGCGGAACTTCATGTGGATATTACCCATCTCATCCACATTACCAATGACCGAGAAATTAGGATTTAATTTATATTCTACACCCACCTTCTTTTTATAAGCTCCTTCGAGGGAAAAAGACCGTCGGTAACTAAAGCTGAAATTTTCATTTACCCTGGCGCTAATACTAAACTCTTCTCCCGCGTCCGGATTTAACAAATCCCCGGAAATTTCCACTCCTTCTATGAGTCCTGCAGATTTCAACCCCGTCGCTCGAATAAAATTTCTCTCTAATTGCCTTTCTAAGTATGCGCCAAGAATAGTTTGAGCTTGGGTACCTAATCCTTCGGATGTAAACCCTTCTTGGGCCACACGGGTATTAAACGTCAGTAATTGAAGTATATCGCTTTCTGTATATCCTTTATTGCTGTCAAATCTCCATTCGGGATTATCAAAAGGTCCAAATACACCCAACATTATTTCTGCGTCTCCAATTTTAGTAGAAGCCGTCAATTCCAAAAAAGGATTAAATCCTTGGCCGTCAAGCGTCATAACACCCGTAAGATTTTCAAACACATCACCCACATAGTAATAAATTTCTCCCTCTATAAATTCGATTTCTCCTGAATAATTCCATTCGCCGTCAAACTGTTTTGACATGACCAGTTCTCCAGATATTTTTGCATCAATCTGTGAATTTCGAATGGAGAAAGTATCCTCAATCGGGAATCGAATATTATAATTAGTCGTTATCCTCCCTTTTGCTTCAGCAAATTCAACTGGTTCGTCCCCGGTAAACTCTATATATATGGCACCATTTTTGGCTGCAACTGTTCCATTGATTTCTAAAGTATCTTTCCCAATAACAGTTACATCTAAATCGCCATACCCTTCTATATCTCCATTCAATGACCGAAAGAAAATATCGTCACCCTCAGCATGTAAATTATATCTCGGTTCGAAGAATTTGGTAAAATCCATTTCGCCCGTAATTGTGAGATTTTGAGTTGAATCTATTTTGGTTTGGGTATCAAAAAGTGCACCAGTAAAAGATTGAATAGATAATTGATTATCAACAAGACGACCGTGTGTAGAAATGCGTCGAACCGGTTCATCCATAAGGATCGTATAAATCGAACCATTTTCAATAGTGATCGCCCCGTTGCGTACCAATTTTTCTGGGGGACCTTTTATATCAAGGATCATATTTATATCACCAATAATTGAATCCGTATCAGCTAAATATTCGGATAAAAAGACGGCAGAGTGAAAGTCCCCTTTAGCCGTAACATTTAACTCACCACCCGGATTCCAGTCCCTTACATTTGGAGATGTTATATCGTAATCAATGGGTAAACTGGCGGAGCCTGTAATATGGTTTCTATCCCATGTCGAACTGAATTGACTGAATTCCAGTATTTTATTTGAATAATGCCCAATACCACTTACCGTTCCCAGAGGGATTTTTCCAAAAAAAGCATCCTCTATTTTTCCATCCAAATCAAATCGTGTTTCCTGGGTTGTACCACCCATATTAAAATTTCCAGTAAAATGACCAAATAACAGATGCTCCCACTTTGGTGCAAATTGGGTGAGAATTGTCATATCAATATTTTTAAAACTGGATTTAAAATCGATCTGGGTTGGCTGTGTGGAATCTGCGAGTATGGGAAAAGTTCCCATGACCTGAAACCCTGTTTTATTTCCGTCCGTCAAAGTTAATTCTTCCAAATGCAGAATACCTTCTTTATACAGGGATGAAATATAGAATTCATCAAAGGGTTGATTCGCTAATTCTCCATTTTTTAAGGTGATATCCAAACTGAAATCATCAGGGTTTAAATCCTGGCCTAGCGATACTTCGCCAAAAACAGTCCCTGAAAAATCATATCCAAAATCCCAATGAGCTAATTTAATTATTTCTGCTGCTACATTCGAAAATTTTAACCGTCCCTGTAATGGGTTGGTTTTAGCGAATCCCTCAATAATTCCATCATCCACATGAATTACAAAAGGATCAAATGAAAAACGATCTTCTAATAGTGTAATTGTTAATGGTCTGGGATTTCCCATAAAATGGCCCTCAAAAGCAATCTGAAACCGATCCAAAAATAAAATACTGTCATTGCGAATAGAACCATTGAACTGAAAGAAATCCTGACCATTTTTTAGTTCAAAACTAGAGATTTCAATTAAATCTTGAACAATTTGAAACTCCCCTGTTCCATCTTCGAACCCATAATCATTCCAGATACCTTTACCAAATTTGAGTTTGATCGAACCATCTCGAAACTGGTTTAGATTATCTAAGTTTCCTGAAAACTCAAAAGAAGAGAGGGAAATATTTTTGTACTTAAAATCTGTAATTAAAAGGTCGGCATCCATCCCCAACGAATCAAAAGAACCCATTAATGCCATGGATCCTGTAGCTAAACCACTGGATAAAGAATCTGTCCAAAAATTATTGATTAAAAAGGTGGATGCGTCCGTAAGCGTTAAATTAAGATCCATAATTTTTAATTCAAAATTTGCTGTTCCATTCACATAAACAATAGATGGTCCAATGGTCATGGTGAGGGGATTGGTAATGGTTAATTCATAATCTTTATAGGAAAGGCCCCCTGAGAATGAAGAAGCTTCACGATCAAAAAGCAAGGACTCATTGATTTCAGCATTTATATCCAACGCAGTAATTTGCGATTCAAATATTTCACCGTCAGCCAAAACATACCCGGATAGATTTGTTTTTGGCTGATTAACCATCCATTGACTCATATCCAATGCATCAAGCTCAATGGTCCCATTAAACCGACCTCTATTTTCAAGTAATCCCTGAATATTAAGCATCCCGTCATTGCCGGTTAATTCTAAGGATTCTAAATGGAAATAATCAGGATATTTTGTCAAATTAAATCGTCCACCCATGTCAAGTCCAAGATCATTAAGAACAAATAAATCCCCCTTAAAATGAGTGAAATCCGATTCAAAATTAAAGGTAGCGGACATTTTGGATAGGTTAGGTTGTAATGGTAATTTTGAGAATATATGACTCGGTATCTCATATTCTGATAATTTCAATTGCGCATGAATTACGGACACTTCACCTCTATCCAATGCAAATTTTCCGCTGATATGAAAACCATTAATAATCGCATTTTTGACCTCAATTTCCACACCATGAGAAGACAATTTTCCCCTAATATTTTTCATGGTTACCTCGATTTTTGGTTCCGCACAAAAGACTTCAAATTCTCTCAAATCAATTTCCATAACCTCCTGACCTTCACTCACCTGTCCATCAATTAGGAAATGGATAGATCGCGTAGAATCATTTATGGGTAAATATATATGTCCATCCACATTCAAATTTTGAATACTTAAGGGGATTTTTTCTGGAGAAAATCCAATTGAATTTATAGAAATGGTATCGTTTTCTGATTCAAAATAGGGTTGGATGGCAACATTGGATACGGATAATTCTTCAATTTCAATTCGACCAAATAACAAAGGAACTATTTTTATTTTTGTCAAAATACTGGGGAGAAATATAGATGCACCATTATTATGTTTCATGGAAATATTATTAGAATGAAGCGTGGAAAACAAGTGTCCGGAAAATTCATTTATTTCTACATGCCATCCGATTTCGTTCAATTGGTGATTAAGATAGGTTTCCATGCGATCTTGCCACATGCTTGGCTTAAAAAGCAAATACCCTGTAACCCCAATTACAAGGGCAAGAATGAAATAAATGGTTTGTCGTTTGGTCATTTAGTGTATGAATCGCTCTGGCACAGATACGAAATTACGTGTCTTCTGTTCCATAAACAAAAAAAGCGTCTCGAATGAGACGCTTTTTTTTATTGATCTTTTAGGTGATTTAATCTACAACTTCAAAATCTGCATCTTCAATCTCAGCATCGTCTTTTTTCTTTGATTTTGACTTTTTAGCCTCTTCTCCACTTCCAGGATCTTGCGTTTGAGTCTCTTCCTTTGCTGCTTCATACATTTTTGAAGCAACCCCGTTCCATGCTGTATTTAGTGCATCTATCGCTGTTTTTAAGTCATCTGTACTGGATCCATCTTTCAATGTTTTAACGGATGCCATAGCATCTTCCAGAGATTTCTTTTCACCTTCATCTAATTTATCTTTATACTCTTCCAGATTCTTTTCAGTTTGATAAATTAATTGTTCTGCCTGATTTTGTAAATCAATCAATTCACGCTTGGATTTATCTTCTCCTTCGTGCTTTTTAGCATCATTAATCATTTTATCTACTTCTGCATCGGATAATCCACTAGACGCTTCTATGCGAATACTTTGTTCTTTTCCGGTTGCTTTATCTTTAGCACTCACATTTAAAATGCCATTTGCGTCTATGTCAAATGAAACCTCAACTTGAGGAATACCGCGGGGTGCCGGTGGAATTCCATCAAGATGGAATCGGCCGATTGTTTTGTTATCCACCGCCATTTCACGTTCACCTTGAAGCACATGAATTTCTACTGTAGTCTGATTGTCAGCCGCCGTAGAAAACACTTGTGATTTTTTAGTAGGAATCGTCGTATTCCGTTCAATGAGTTTGGTGGATACGCTTCCTAAGGTTTCAATTCCCAGAGATAGTGGCGTCACATCCAGAAGAAGGATATCATCCACATCACCCGCAAGGACGCCACCCTGAATCGCTGCACCCAGGGCAACCACTTCATCAGGATTCACACTTTTATTGGGCTCTTTTCCAAATATTTCTTTCACTTTTTCTTGAATTTTAGGAATTCGACTTGAACCACCTACGAGGATCACTTCATGAATATCTGAAGGCTTCAAACCAGCATCTTTAATTGCTTGTTTACAAGGGTTGATCGTTCTTTCAACAAGATCTGCCACCAATTCTTCAAACTTGGCCCGAGTGAGGGTTAAGTTCAAATGTTTTGGACCTGATGAATCAGCGGTTATAAAAGGTAGATTTATTTCCGTTTTCTTTGAACTGGAAAGTTCTCTTTTGGCCGTTTCAGCAGATTCACGAAGGCGCTGTAAAGCCATAGGGTCTTTTTTCAAATCAATACCGTCGCTTTTTTTGAATTCTGCTGCAATCCAATTAATTACTTTTTGATCGAAGTCATCTCCACCCAAATGCGTATCACCATTGGTTGATTTCACTTCAAAAACGCCATCGCCTAATTCAAGAATGGAAATATCGAAAGTTCCGCCGCCTAAATCAAATACCGCGATGGTTTCTTCTTTTTTCTTATCTAAACCATAAGCTAGGGAAGCAGCCGTCGGTTCATTGATAATTCGACGTACATTTAACCCAGCAATTTTACCCGCATCCTTGGTTGCTTGACGCTGTGAATCGTTAAAATAAGCTGGGACAGTGATTACAGCGTCCGTTACAGTTGTTCCTAAATGTTCCTCTGCCGTTTGCTTTAATTTCTGTAGAACCATTGCACCAATTTCTGGTGGTGTATATTCTTTATCGTTAGCAGTCACAACTACGGATCCAGATTTTCCTTTACTGACTTTATAGGGTACTTCTTCAATTTCTGTACCCACTTCATCATACATTCGACCCATAAATCGTTTGATTGAAAAAACAGTGTTTTCTGGATTAGTCACCGCCTGGCGTTTTGCAGGCTGGCCTACAAGCCGATCGCCATCTTTTGTAAATGCAACAATTGAAGGGGTTGTTCTCCCGCCTTCTGAACTAGTAATTACAGTAGGTTCTCCACCTTCTAGAACAGCCACACATGAATTAGTTGTTCCAAGGTCGATTCCGATAATTTTTCCCATTTTTATACTCCTTAAGTGGGTGAATATTAAATACTAACCCTCAAAAGTCAATAATTATGCCATAATTAATAGTGAAGCAATTTGGCAGACTTATTATGATTAGTCTCTATATATGACAGAAATATGTTAAGATTTAAGAGATTTTGTCGGTTTTTTACCTTTTTTAGGCTTCTTCTTCGGAGATATTTTTATCCTAGATTTTGCGCGAACTGGTAAAAATTCAAACGATTTACGATGTACATTTACTTTAATTCCTTCTGATCCACTAAATGCTTTCCCTAATAATAATTCTGACAAGGGGTTTTCTAACGAATTTTGAATTTCTCTGCGTAAAAATCTAACACCATATTCTGCGCTAAATCCTTTTTCAACAATAAGTGATTTTGCTTTTTTAGTTACAGATAAAGTAAATCCAATTTTATCCAAATTTTCGTGAAGATCCAACAATTGTAGATCAATAATTTTTAAAACGTTTTCTTTTGATAATGGATGGTAAACTATTGTTTCATCCAGCCGATTTAAAAATTCTGGATTAAATGTGCCCCTCACCTGATCTAAAATGCGATCCCGCATATCTTCATAGTTCCCTTCTTCACTATCTTCCGAGAAGCCAAATGATCCGCTTCCCTGAATTTCTTTGGTTCCAATATTGGAAGTCAGAATTATTATGGTATTCCGGAAATCTACTTTTCGCCCTAATCCGTCGGTCAACACCCCTTCATCAAATAATTGCAATAGCACATTAAACACATCCGGATGTGCTTTTTCAATTTCATCAAATAAAATAACTGAATATGGATTCCGTCGGACTTTTTCCGTGAGTTCACCTCCTTCTTCATATCCAACATATCCCGGTGGCGCACCAATAAGTCTTGATACAGAAAACCGTTCACCATATTCACTCATATCTAGTTTAATGAGTGCTTCTCCGTGACTAAATAAATAATGAGCTAATACCTTAGCTGTTTCAGTTTTTCCAACGCCAGTGGGGCCCAAAAACAGGAATACGCCAATTGGTCGATTCGGACTTTTTAGACCTGCGCGAGATCGTTGTATTGCGCGACTGATACTATTAATAGCCCGATCTTGTCCAACAATCCCTTCGGATATTTCATCATTCATCTTTAGTAGTTTAAGACCTTCAGACTGGGCGACTTTTCGTACCGGTATTCGCGTCACCATCGATACCACATCTGCAATATTGTCTTCTGTAACCCTAATGGGGTTAGATGCCTCATTTATTTGCCAATCATTCTGGAGATTCTTCAGTTTATACACCAGTTTTTGTTCCGTATCTCGAAGATTGGCTGCATCTTCAAATTTTTGTGCCATCACAACCGAATCTTTTTTCGACTGTACCTTTTCAATTTCAAGTTCAAGGTCTATCACTTCTTGAGGTACTTTCATATTCAGCATATGAGAACGAGAGCCCGCTTCATCCAGGATATCAATGGCTTTATCCGGTAAATATTTATCGGTTATGTAACGATCGGATAATTGAACACAGGCTTCAATCGCCTCATCATCGTAAATAACATTATGATGTTTTTCATAACTGGATTGAAGTCCTTTCAGGATAGCAATAGACTCCGCTGTTGACGGCGGTGCTACGTTCACTTTTTGGAATCGACGATCCAGAGCGCCGTCTTTTTCTACATATTTCCGATATTCATCTAGCGTTGTGGCCCCAATACAATGAATATCTCCACGAGCCAGTGCCGGTTTAAACATATTAGAAGCATCCAAAGACCCGGATGCACCACCCGCGCCAACTAGGGTATGAAGTTCATCAATAAACAGAATAAGGTTATCGGTTTTTTCTAACTCCACCATGATTGTTTTCATTCGCTCTTCAAATTGACCGCGATATTTTGTTCCAGCAACAAGTCCGGCTAAATCGAGAGATAAAATTCGTTTATTGTGCAAAAGACGTGGAACATCTTTTGTGATAATTTTTTGTGCAAGTCCCTCAATAATAGCTGTTTTACCCACACCAGGTTCACCAATCAGGACAGGGTTATTCTTTTTTCGACGTGACAATATTTGGGCCACCCGTTCAATTTCATTCTGTCGACCAATCACCGGATCAAGCTTTCCTTGTCGGGCCATTTTGGTAATATCCCGAGAAAAATGATCCAGTGCAGGTGTTTTTGATTTAGGTGATTTTTCTTTCCGTTTAGGCTTTGACTTCACAGGCTTTCCTGCCCGACTATCATCCTGAATCAAATCCACAACACTGTCATAATTCAAGTTATGAGCGTTGAGTACTTCGTAAGCGATTCCTTCTGTTTCCTTAAGCATGGCTAAAAGAAGATGCTCGTCATCAGCAATCGTGACTCCTATTGCAGATGCTTCATTAAAGGCATTCCGAAGGATGCGCTCCGCACGGCGAGTCAAAGGTAAATGTCCCAATGTCATGGTACCGCCAGATGTTTTTATCATATCCTCCACCATGGCACGGATATCTTCAATGTCACAGTCATAAATATCAAAAATTTTAGAGCCAAGTCCAGAATCTTCACGCAAAAGACCCAATAATAAATGCTCAGAACCCACATAACTATGTCCAAGGCGAATGGCTTCCTCCTTGGCATATTTCATTATGTTCTGCACGCGTTTGGAAAAATTTTCTTTCATGCTACCTTGAAATTAAACAGGCTTTATTCAGTATCAAAACTTATCTGTGGGAGAGAGTGAACCATTCCCCAGATAATATTTCTTTTTTCCAATGGATGCCACCTCCGGATTATGGGTGGTAATGACAAATGCCTGATTAAAATCAGTATTGATTTTTTTGAACAAATCTATCAGGCGATTGGCATTCCCCAAATCTAGGTTTCCTGTGGGTTCATCGGCCAACACTAGTTTTGGCTCATTCATTAGGGACCGTACCACCGCCACACGCAGGCGTTCCCCTCCGGACAATTGGGATGGAAAATGATCCTTCCGATCAATGAGGCCAATATAATCTAATAATTCATTCGCTTTAGAATGATCTCCCTCATTTCCTGAGATTTGATTTGGAATGAGTACATTCTCATATGCAGTAAATTCCGGTAGTAAATGGTGAAACTGAAAAATAAAGCCAAGAACCGAATTACGTAGTTGTGCTAATGCATTATTTGACAAAGATTCTACAGATTTACCATCTAACTTAAGTGTTCCTGTATCCGGTTTATCCAATGTACCCAATATATTGAGTAAGGTGGATTTACCTGCACCACTGGGTCCCATAATGGTCACGAGATCACCTGGTTCAATATCCATAAATATATCTTTAAATACGGATAGTTTTTTGGATCCGTTTCGATAGGATCTTGATAAATTTTTTGCTTCTAAAATCATTTCTCTAAATATATGGCTTCTAAGGGTGAAATCATCAGAGCCCGTTTCGCTGCAATGAAGGAAGATAAAATGACCATTCCCAGGGAAATAGACAAGATAGTTATGACATCATTAATAAAAATAACCATAGGCAAATTCGGTGTAAAATAGATATCCTCGGGAAGTGTAATAATACCAAAAATATTTTGAATTAGAATGAGTGATAGTCCAAACCCTAAGCCCGCAGCGATCCCTACACCACCAATCATACCACCTTGATACATAACGATAGACTTTATCAATCCTCGAGTGGATCCCATGACTTGAAGAATTCCAAATTCTCTTACTTTTTGTGCCGTAACTAATACCAATGTGGTTACAAGGTTAAAACAGGCAACCAAAATAATCAAACTCAGCACCGCCAAGGACCCTATTCGCTCAAATTTCATAGCGCCGAATAATTCACTGTGGAGATCTCCCCAAGTATCAACATGGGCATTCGTAAATCTTTTTTGGATGGTTGCCTTTACCCTATCAATGTCGGCATTTTCAGTTAGACGAATATCCACACCATCAGGACCCTCTTTTCGAATAAACAATTTTTGGCCAACATTTGTTGGTATAAATGCAATCTTATCATCTAAGTCAAGCACTTTAATATTAAAGATTCCGCCCACAACACATTGAATCTGCCGCGGGATTCCCCAACTGGATCCATGGTCTATAGGACTCATAATCCTGAGTCCATCCCCCAAATTAAGATTGAGACGACGCGCAGTCATTTCACCTAAAAATACCTGGGGTAAATTTGAACTCCTATCTCCTTTCAGCATATTTAATTCGTAGAATGAGGATATCATTTCAGAATCCACGGCCTTGAGTAAAACCATTCGTTGAGAATCTTCTCGCCCGAGGATCAATCCTTTTCTTTCTTGAAACGACATGACTGATTTTACCCCATCAATTGATTGAATTTCCTTGATGCTGCCATCCCAATCGGTTAATCCACTTACACGAATATCACCTTCAAAACCAATAATCCGACTCACTACACGTGATTCAAACCCATTGAGAATCGATACAGAAAGAATCATGGCCATACAACCCACCGCCAAGCCGATAATAGCGATCCACCCCGTCAGACGACTGGGGCCAGCCCCTTTTCCACCAAGCATAAAGCGCCGGGCAATAGATTGTGAGAACCTCATTCGTAATTCAATGCCTTTGCCGGTTGAATTTTCCCAGCGCGGATGGTAGGCCATATTGCGGCAATCACGGAGAAAATAACAGAAACTATTATCACAATGCCCACATGAGCCAAATTCACATCCACGGGGATATAATCCATAAAATACACATCTTCAGGTACGGTAATTAGTTTATAATGATTCTGCAACCAGGCAAGAAAAAGAGCCAGCGCAGAACCGAAAACAGCACCAGCCACTCCGATGATAAATCCTTTGGCAAGAAAGACCTGTTTCAACTTTCCTTGAGGCAATCCTAAAGATTTCAGAATACCGATTTGACGTGTTTTATCCAGAACAATCATGGCCAACGCCGATATAATATTCACAATACCCACCAGAGCGATGAGGCTGAAAATAAATAAAATTGGCCAGCGCTGAACATCCATCCATTTGAACAAGGCACGGTTTTTTTCTTTCCAGGTCATGACCATATATGGATAGGCCAATTCTTCTCCTAATAATTGGGAAAAATCATTTGCCAATGCCGGATCGTTCATTCGCAGCACCTGACCGGATACTTTCCCTTCCATATTAAATAAACCATCTGCCTGTTTCAAGTTTGTATAAACAAGAGACTGATCATATTCAGACATACCGGAATGAAAAATTCCAGTAACCGTAAATTGTTTTAGTCGTTTTTTGGATCCTCTTAATGTGGCTAAATCAAATAGAACAGTTTTATCTCCAATGCCAATATTCAACTGATTCGCTAACCGTTCTCCAAGAATGATTCCGTGATCATCCAAATCTACAGTTCCACTGACTAATATATTTGAAAGGAAATCATTTCCGGATGCCTCAATGCCCTCAACGATTACACCTTCTGCGGATTTCCCTTTTCGCAATAAAGCAGTGCCTTGAATAAATTTTGATTGAACCACTTTACCATCATAAGCTGAAATTATTTGATTCATTCCTTCAATTTCTGACGGAATGGAATTGTTTAAATAATGGCGGACACGGATATGGCCATCAAAGTCAGCAATTTTTTCTGAGATTACCCTTTCGAATCCATTGAGAATAAATAATGTAATGAGGAGTGCTGATATTCCAACCGCAAGTCCTGCCACAGAAAGGATACCGGCAATACGCGTAAAACTCCCTTTTTGAGTTGACCTGAGGTATCGTATTGATAAATAAAAAGGGAAATTCACCAGTGATATTTTACTCTTCTGTTCGCATAGCCGGAAAAAGAATCACATCCTTAATTGTCACATTTTCCGTCAAGAGCATGACCAATCGATCCACGCCTATTCCCACACCACCTGTAGGTGGCATACCTGTTTCCATTGCTTGAAGAAAATTTTCATCTACGGGATGAGCTTCTTCATCTCCACCTTTTGCCAATCGGGCCTGAGATTCAAACCGTTCCCGCTGATCGATGGGGTCATTCAACTCTGTAAATGCATTGGCGAATTCCGCTCCACCAATAAATAATTCAAATCGTTCGACTAAATGAGGATTTCCGCTACGGTGTTTTTTGGCCAAAGGTGAAATAGCTTTGGGATAATCCGTTACAAAAGTGGGTTGAATTAAGTTTGGCTCAACTAATGCGCCCATTAATTCGTCCAACATTTGACCATAATTGGCATTTTCTTCCACTTCAATATTATTGGATTTACATATCTTTTTCATTTGTTCAACCGATGCTTCTGTTAAATCTTCTCCTGTCGCATCCTTGAGTAATTCTAAAAGAGGTCGTCGCTGAAATGGTTCGGATAAATCTATATCCATCTCTCCCCAAGTCACCTGCAAAGCATCTATACTTTTTGCAACACTTTGAATCATATCTTCAACCAAAATCATATTATCTTCAAAATCTGCATAAGCCCAGTAAAATTCCAACATAGTGAATTCAGGATTATGATTTCGGTCCATTCCTTCATTGCGGAAATCTTTGGCAATTTCATATACACGATCCATTCCCCCGATAATGAGCCGTTTCAAGTATAGTTCATCCGCAATACGTAAATAAAGCTGTTGATCCAGAGCATTGTGATGGGTGGTAAAAGGCCGGGCATTTGCACCGCCATAAAGGGGCTGAAGCACCGGTGTTTCCACTTCTAAAAAGCCCATATTATCTAAATGATCTCTTAACCCACGGATAATTTTTGCACGTTTTATAAATGTCTCCCGCACATCAGGATTCACAATTAAATCCAGATGTCGATTTCGGTAACGCTGTTCTTTATCGCTGAAAGCGTCAAATGTTTCCCCTTCTTTTTCTTTCACAACCGGTAAGGGTCTAATGGATTTACATAGAATCGTAATTGAATTTGCATGAATAGATTTCTCACCCATTTTTGTCTTGAATGCATATCCCTGAACGCCCACATAGTCACCCATATCCAATAATTTAAAATGGGCATAATTTTCTTCACCTACGTCATCTCTTCGGATAAATACCTGGATTTTTCCTTTTCCGTCCTGGATGTGAAAAAAGGATGCTTTTCCCATTTTACGAAGGGACATAATGCGCCCCGCAACATTCACATCATTATTTTCCAGATTTTCAAAATCATTCAAAATATCTATACTGAAATGGGTGGGCTCATATTTTTGTGGATAGGGATCCACGCCTCCATCAATTAGTTTTTGTAATTTTTCTTTACGAAAATCGATAATCTGTTTTAAACTTTTGTGATCTTCTGACATATTTATTAAACTTCCTGTGGTTCCATATTTCGGCCCAGTTGCTTCATCAAAAAGGCCCGAATAAACTTATCAATATTACCATCCATTACCGCAGAGACATTTCCCGTCTCTTCTTTAGTGCGATGGTCTTTTACCATATTATACGGATGAAAAACGTAAGATCGAATCTGGCTCCCCCAACCAATATCCAGTTTTGTATCTTCCAAATCCTTCATAGCTTCTTTTTCTTTTTCAACTTCTGCCTGGTACAGCCGTGCTTTTAACACTTTCATAGCGGATGCTTTATTTTTATGCTGACTCCGTTCATTTTGACATTGGACTACAATACCCGACGGCAAATGGGTAATTCGAATGGCCGAATCCGTTTTGTTCACATGTTGCCCCCCGGCACCGCTGGCACGATATGTATCAATGCGCAAATCACCCGGGTCAATCTCAATTTCAATTTCTTCATCAGATGATGGATATATAAATACAGACACAAATGACGTATGGCGACGGCTGTTTGAATCAAATGGTGATATTCGCACCAATCGATGGACACCCGCTTCTGCTTTCAATAAACCGTAGGCATAATCGCCTTTAATCTCCATTGTTAAATCTTTAATTCCAGCTTCATCCCCCGGTTGAAGATCCATAATCTCTTTTTTAAATCCTTTGCGCTCAATCCAACGCGAATACATACGATATAGCATCTCCGCCCAATCTTGGCTTTCCGTACCGCCAGCGCCGGGGTGAATTGTCATAATAACATTTTGTGTATCTTGCTCATCGCCGAGAATCATTTTTAGTTCTAAATCCTCAATCGTAGTGACAAACTTATTGAGTTCTAATTCTACTTCCTTTAAATCCGCTTCCCCTGCTTCTGCAAATTCTAAGAGGACTTCCACATCTCCATGCATCGTATCTAATACTTCCCAAAGAGATATTTCTTTCTCAATAATAGAGATTTTTTTCAAGAGCACTGACGCTGCCGTATTGTCGTTCCAAAAATCAGGCGAAGCCGATATCTGGCGCATTTTTTCTAAGTCAGCTTGTTTAACGGCTAGGTCAAAGATACCTCCGCAATTCTGTGTATTTTTTTTGTGCAGTGGCATATTGGTCTTTTATATCAAATAATTCCATAGATTAAATTAACAAGAAGCCTTTGATAATCTTTAGAATTTTATCGCTAATACAGTCATAACTGCCACGCCTGCAATCAGCATCAATAATTGAATAATGGATTTTTTAACATCTGTATTATGGTGAAGTTCAGGAATCAAATCAGAACCAGCTATATAGAGAAATCCACCAGCTGTAAGCGGCACAAGTGCTTCTGTAAATCCTGAAATATTTTTTCCCATCTGAAGAGCAAATAATGCACCAACTAAAGCTAACGATGCACTGAAAAAATTCACTATTAATGCTTTTTTGACTGAAAGTCCCCCATTAATTAAAATAGAATAATCACTGATTTCTTGGGGGATTTCATGGAAAAGCACGGCGGTCGTAGTTGCAACCCCCAATGGAATACTGGCAGCATAACTGATGGCAATGAGGACACCATCAATAAAATTATGCATGGCGTCACCAAAAATATTCATGGGGACCACCGGGTGGATGTGATCCTCTGTCGTGGGATGATGGCAATGGCGCCACCGAAAGAATTTTTCCATCACAAAAAATGTTGCAAGACCGCCAATCGTCCACAATGACACGTAAAGGGGATTATCGGCTGTTGCGTAGGCTTCCGGCAAGAGGTGAATCAACGCACCACCAAAAAGACTTCCTGTAGCGAAGCTCACCAAGTAGGTCATGATTCGATCTAGCGTTTTTCCTGACAGTGAAAGTGTGATAACGCCGGCTAAAGAAACAAGACTCACAAGCAAAACGCTGAGGATTGTGTAACTTAAAATTGACATATGTTTTTCTGTCCCCCTTCCACAAACTTAGGGCGACAAATATATTTAATCTCCAGAAGCAATAAACATTCGATCATTTAAATATTTTCTCAGGGCAATATCATCCATACCAATATGAGCAAACCGACCATTTTCAGCCACGGAAATCCGTGCTTTTTCTTCGGAAATCAATACAACAATCGCATCAGTCTCTTCAGAAATGCCCAATGCTGCACGATGGCGTGTACCCATTTCCGGATCAATCATGGTACTTTCAGTCAGCGGCAAAATACACGCCGCCGCATCAATAATGTCATTTTGTATAATAACCGCTCCATCATGGAGTGGAGAAGATGGATTAAAAATAGACACGAGTAAAGGAGCGGTTACTTCCGCTTTTAGTTGAGTCCCTTGATCTTTGTAAGATCTAAGACCCGTTTCCCGTTGAATCACGATTAGCCCGCCCCAATGCCGTTCTTGAAGCTGAGTAGCCCCTTCCACAATGGATATAATTGTTCTGGATGTTCCCACACGAAATATCTTCTGGAAAAATCTTGTTTGACCCACATAGATTAAAAGACGCCGTAGTTCCGGTTGGAATAGAATGACAAAGGCCACCACCCACACCGTTTGGAATTGATTGACCAGCCAACTGGATGCGCTGAGACCAAAAGCGTTAAAGAGGAATGAACCCACCATGAGAATAATGAGCCCGGCTAACATTTGTCCGGCACGCGTACCTTTAAAGTAAATATATACTTTGAAAAACAGCCAACTCACCAGAAGCAAGTCAATCACATCAATTAAGGTGACCGTCAGAAAACCGATTTTAAACAGAATCATCTAATTCATTCCCATGATTTTTTCAGTGATGGTGACGGTACGACGAACGGAGACGACATCATGGACCCGGACAATACGGGCACCATTCATCACACCGGCAGTGATGGACGCCAAGGTGCCTTCCAATCGTTCAGTCACCGGCAGGTTAAGTGCCGTGCCGATAAACGATTTCCGGGAAGGACCAATTAAAACGGGATATCCCATAGCGCAAATTTGCTTCAATTCACGGATCAATTCAAAATTATCTTCCAATCGTTTTCCGAACCCAATTCCCGGGTCGAGTATGATATTTGTATTCGAAATGCCTGCTTTTTTTGCTTTGGCTATTTGTGCTGTAAAAAAATCTTTTATCTCTCCCATAAGATCTTCATAATGGGGCTCTTTTTGCATATCCCTCGGCGTTCCTTTGATATGCATCAAAATAACAGGTACATTCTTTTCCGCAACCAATGGAGCTATGCCCTCATCAAAAGTAAGTCCAGAAATATCATTCACCAAATTGGCGCCCGCATCCAATGCCGCGGAGGCCACTTTTAATTTATATGTGTCGATGGAAATAACACAATCCGATTGTTTTCGAATCGCCTCAATCACGGGAATCGTCCGGTTCAATTCTTCTTCCAATGATACGGGTTCAGCACCGGGACGAGTAGATTCGCCGCCGATATCAATTATATCCGCACCGTCCTCAATCATTTTTATTGCATGGGCGGCCGCCTGTTCCGGCGTATCAAACTTCCCCCCATCGCTGAAGGAATCCTGCGTTACATTGAGGATACCCATAATCAGGGTATTGGATGGCTTATTTAGCCAGGCTTGAAATTGGGTGTTATTCATTAAATATTTACGAAAAATATAGACGAGAAATTAGGAACGAATTCGATTGATATTTTAAATTTTATACAGTCTTCGCCCCATATATTAAATATAAAATAGACTTTATTGGTTATATTACAGAAAATGAGTAAACTTTAGATAATTAATCCTGTGGAAACACTATGTCCAATCTGAATCACTTTCAGTTCATAAAGATCTCGGACTCGTCCTTGGTTATGACGATCTAAAGAATCCCACCAAAGAAGTAATTTGGGAAAATATTGCCAAGAAAAAGAAGGGATATATTTTTCCACTCATTTATAAATTAATCTTATCAACTGTAATTTGTGGTTTAGCATACAACTCAGGTTTGGATTGGTACTTTTATGCATCCATTCTATTACTTGTAACAGGGGCATTCGTCAGTCTAAAACACAAAAGTGATTTAGAGAAACAATTTGAAATCGCAGATGAAGAAATCGAAGAGCAGTTAACCATTTATGAAGAATGGAATAATGGCTATTAAAAAAGCCTCATCCCGATTTATCGGGACAAGGCTTTCAAGTGTTCAGTAAAGTTTCTAAACCGCGAGTACCCAAGTAAACTAATCCTTGAAGGTTTAGCTAACTTTCTATCCTTAATTTTTATTCCGTTTCAGATTTCTGTTGTTTTTGCTGATTCGGTTTCCGTCGACGCCGTCTTTTCTTCGGTTTTCCCGTCGATCCATTTTTTGACCGTTTAATCTGTTTCCCATCCATCACCGCCTGCACTTCATCACCATTAATCGTTTCGTGTTTCAGCAATGCTTTAGACAGGTTATGGAGTTGTTCAATATTGTCTTTTAGGACGCGTTGTGCTTTACCTTGAGCTTTACGCACTATCCGTACTACTTCTTCATCAATCATCCGCGCCGTCGCTTCCGAATAATCCCGGTGACTTTGAATTTCTCTACCCAAGAATATTTCTTCATTTTTCTTACCAAAAGTCATGGGGCCCAACACATCGCTCATACCCCACTCACAGACCATTTTCCGAGCAATTTTGGTTGCCTGCTCAATATCATTCCCTGCGCCGGTTGTAAGTTCATTAAAGATGAGTTCTTCTGCGGCACGACCTCCCATTAATATAGCCAATCGCCCTTCAATATATTCTCGCGTATATCCATGTTTTTCGTCAATGGGAAGCTGCATGGTAACACCCAAAGCCCGTCCTCGGGGAATAATGGTTACCTTATGGACCGGGTCTGCCCCTTCGGTTTTTACTGCCACGAGCGTATGGCCTGCCTCATGATAGGCTGTAGTTTTCTTCTCTTCTTCAGACAAAACAATGCTTTTCCGTTGAACACCCATCATGACCTTATCTTTCGCTTCCTCAAAATCGGACATATCCACAGATCGTTTTTTCTTCCTTGCCGCCAATAGGGCTGCTTCATTCACGAGGTTTTCAAGATCCGCACCCACCATGCCCGGTGTTCCTTTTGCAATAGCGTCCAATTTCACTTTGCGCTTATTCATTACAATATTTTTCGTATGAACTTTCAGAATACCTAATCGTCCTCTTAAATCAGGAACATCCACAATAATCTGTCGGTCAAATCGTCCCGGACGAAGGAGGGCTGAATCCAGCACATCCGGTCGGTTTGTTGCGGCCATCAAAATTATATCTTCATTGGGCTCAAACCCGTCCATTTCTACCAATAAAGCATTAAGCGTTTGCTCACGTTCGTCGTGCCCACCGCCTAAGCCGGCGCCGCGTTGACGACCCACCGCATCTAATTCATCAATAAAAATAATACAAGGTTGATTCTTCTTCCCTTGCTCAAATAAATCTCTTACACGAGAGGCACCAACCCCCACAAACATTTCAACAAAATCAGCGCCGCTAAGGTTGAAGAAAGCTACATTTGCCTCTCCCGCAACCGCCCGGGCCAACAATGTCTTACCGGCACCGGGAGGGCCCACTAACAGTACGCCTCTGGGAATTTTTGCACCCAGTTTTTGATATCGTTTGGGTCTTTTAAGAAAATCCACGATTTCCATCAATTCTTCCTTCGCCTCCACACACCCAGCCACATGATCAAAAGTAACTTTTGGTTTATCCGAAGTCCAAACTTTTGCACGACTTTTTCCAAAATTAAAAATGGATTTCATTCCTCCGGCGCCGCCCTGCATTCTCCGCATGAGGAAAATCCAAAACGCCAAGATAGCAATCCATGGGAGGAAATTCAAAAAGTATCCGGTCCAATCAACCGATTTCTGTCTGAAAGTATAATCCACATTATACTTATCCCACTCATTCATAACCTCCCGATCAATAAAGGGGAGTTTTAACCGAAATCGAACGATTTCCTTGGACATGCCTGCTGGATTGATAATCATCTGCTGTTCGGATAATTCACCATGGAAAATTTCATCTACAACCCGGGCTTCCGCAATCAATCCTCCGGTGAGGAAACTTCTATATTCTGAATATTGAATTTCAAATTCATCCGCACCTTTACTGTTAAATAAGTTGGATAAAAAGACAGCCGATATAATAATTAAAACCCAGACAAAACTGGTTTTTCCTGCTCGTCTCCATTGAAACTGTTCTATGTTTTTCCCATCCTTTTTCGATTTCTTGGGCGATTTATTCCGCCCTTGTGGTTTGTTATTCTTCGATCTATTTTGCTTTTTAGAATTCACGTTACTCACTCTCTAATGCTTCGAGGCGATAAATTGCCTTCAAGTTTCTGTATAATTGGTCATAATCCAGACCGTATCCTACAACAAATTCAGGTGGAATTTCAAACCCAACCCAATCAATCTTAAAATCAAGTTTTGCTATATCTGGCTTCATTAATAGGGTTACAATAGCCACTGATTTTGGACCAGCTTCTAACATTCGGTCTTTAATAAATTTTATGGTTAAACCAGAATCAATAATATCTTCCACAATAATCACATGACGATTGGTAATATCTGCAGAAATATCCTTCCGTAGTTTAACGGTTCCTACAGATTCTGTTCCCGTATAACTGGATACCTTTATAAAATCAATTTCACAGTCTATGTCCAATTCCCGAATGAGATCTGCACAAAAAATAAAACTTCCGTTTAATATACCAATCAAAATTGGTGCTTCACCGGCATATTTTTGAGATATGTCTGCAGCAATTTCCTTGACCTTATCTTGTATTTGGTTTTCGGAAATTAATTCAGTTAATTTTTCTTTATTTACGTCCAAGATACCCCAACTTTTGTTTGCATAGAAAGTTCCAAAAATTCTTGAGTAGAATGGGTAATTTTTGCCTTGTCACTCAACCGTCGACCGCATACCCATATAATTTCTTCATTTGCCGTTAAAACAAGTTGTTTTTCCTTGGTAAAGCAATCTACTTTTTCATCCACTAAAAAATCGCTCACTTTTTTATGCCCCGCCATCCCCAAAGGCTGAAATACATCCCCATTCTGCCAAGATCGAATTGATAGTCGTTTCCCATTCAGAATACTTCCATCAATCACTTCATGAAATGGATTTGAATCCATGGATGGTACTTCAATTTTATTGAGTGAAATACTGAAACCATCAAAGCCAAATTGACCCATACTTTTTATGGGCAATTCAATTTTTTTCTGAATTTCATGGTTCAGGATAAAACAGTGTCGGTCTCGTAAAATGGCCCATTGATTATTTAACTTGAAGGTCGAACCGGTCTTGGGTGAATAAAACCACAGGT
>Ga0257109_1000120_pt1 | contig 22482 bp, 24 predicted proteins | sample LP_taG_8_FD_191566 | JGI IMG/M metagenome (GOLD analysis project Ga0257109, IMG submission 191566) | Marine microbial communities from Northeast Subartic Pacific Ocean, Canada - LP_J_2011_P26_2000m | ecosystem: Environmental > Aquatic > Marine > Oceanic | place: Canada: Northeast Subartic... | reverse complement strand
CTGAGTCCCCCGCCAGGGACTCGAACCCCGAACCTACTGATTAAGAGTCAGTTGCTCTACCAGTTGAGCTAGCGGGGCATAGTGGCCAGGTGTGACTGCAGCGGAAAGGTATCCGTGTGCAGAATTCGGTCAATCTCTCCTCAAGCGTGTCTTCTGGATGATTTCATCGAGCCTTTGCAGGAATTTCGAACGGTCGCGCTTTTCGAACTGGGCAGGCCCACCAGTGATCTCACCGGATTCCCTGAGTTCTGCCATAAGTGTCCGAGTGGCGATTGCCTCCCCGATTGTCTCTTCTGTGAACACTCGACCTCTTGGGCTCAATACACTAGCGCCAATTTCTAGACAGCGACCTGCCAAAAGAATGTCCTCGGTTACGACAATCTCAGCTGGGCTAGCCTCTTGGACGATCCGATCGTCTGCAGCATCGAGTCTCCCTTCGTTCTCCACCACAATCAACTCGATCCACGGTTCACTAGGCACCCGCTGCCATCGCTCTGAGACCAATATGACATCTAGTTCGTAGCGCTTAGCCACCCGATACACCTCATCCTTGACCGGACAAGAATCTGCATCGACCAAGATCCTCACAGGGTAGACCGGCGCCCCTAGAAGGCGCTTATACCCGTCAGAGTTTGACCTAGGATAAGGGAGTGCACGTCGTGGGTACCCTCATAGGTATATACCGATTCAAGATTGGCCATGTGCCGCATCGAGTGGTATTCGACCAGGATTCCGTTCGCACCGAGAAGCCGTCGAGCTTCACGTGCTACGTTTGCTGCCATATCACAGTTGGCGCGCTTTGCAAGTGATACCTGCTGTGGTGTCATCGTACCTTCATCCTTCATGCGGCCCAGGCGGTAGCACAGAAGCTGGCCCTGGGTGATCCCGGTTAGCATATCAGCGAGGCGCACCTGCTGAATCTGCTTGCCACCGATCGGCGTTTCGAACATCAAGCGTTCCTTGGAGTAAGAGAGCGCTTCATCGAAGCAAGCCATCGCTGCCCCCACGACTCCCCACGAAATTCCGTACCGTGCCTGCGTCAGGCACATAAGAGGATTCTTGAGACCCTCGCTTCCACCAGGTAGCACCGCAGTATCAGGTACTTCGACATCCTGCAGGACTAATTCACTGGTGTCGGATGCTAGAAGTGACAGCTTTCCTTCCTGGTCCTTTGCACTAAAGCCTGGTGTGTCCGTCGGCACAACGAAGCCTCTGATACCCTTCACATCGCCAATCTCACCGGTCTGAGCCCAGATGATTGCAACGTCAGCCATCGATCCATTCGTGATCCACATCTTGGCTCCGTTCAAGAGCCAGCCATCTGATGTCTGTTTTGCGGTGGTGATCATCCCTGCAGGGTTTGAACCGTAGTCCGGCTCAGTCAGCCCAAAGCAACCAATCGCTTCACCTGAAGCCAGATTCGGGAGCCAGTCTGTGCGTTGTTCCTCACTACCAAAAGCGTAGATGGGGTACATCACGAGTGCACCCTGAACTGAAGTAAAAGATCGCACACCGGAATCCCCACGCTCGAGTTCCTGCATGATGATTCCATAAGCCACGTTGTTCAGTTCAGCGCAGCCGTACTGTTCTGGCAGGTTAGCACCGAACACGCCTAGTTCCCCAAGTTCAGGGATGAGTTCGGTCGGGAAGCGACGCTTATGGTACGCCTCTCCGATGACCGGCATCAGCCGATCCTCTACCCAGTCGCGTACAGTGTCTCTGATCATCCGCTCCTCTTCGGAGAAGAGGGCGTCTAGATCATAAAAGTCGATGCCTTGGAAGCGGGCCATCGTCTGGATTCCGTTCTAAGAGTGTTAGGTGCGCGGAAATCTAGCTCGTCCTCTGTTAAGGGGTAGCGCTCTAGAGGGAGTCAAAGGCAGGTGGTGTAGCTTCAACTGCCCGTGCGTTCCGGAATCGCATACCACCATAGATGATCTCTCTAGCGACCTTCGACCCGATCCAAATCGCCGCAGCGATTGTCCCAAACCAGCCTCCAATCACCAGATCCGTCGGCTGAACCACAGTCCAAACATAGATCGCAACCCCAACTCCAAATGCGAGCCCACCTCCCCAACCCCACCAGGAGGCTCGGTTCCGAGCCCGAATCCTGCAACGGTCGCACCAGAGTAACCGATCTAAGTACATCTGATCATGCACTTCTAGGCAACGAACACACGTAATCTCCTCCGGGTATCGGTCACGCCAAGTTGGGCGGTCACTCCCCATCTGCCCCCTCTTCGCTCTCTACGCTAAAGCCCCAACCAGGGCATCAGTGTACTCTGTGGTCGACGCACCGCCACCCATATCAACGGTAAAGGCCTGGCCAGCACGGATCACGTCATCTATGGCAGACCTGATGCGACTACTAACCTCATGCTGGCCGATGTGGTCTAGCATTAGACAAGCTGACAAGAGCAGTCCCGTGGGGTTCGCGATCCCTTGACCCGCGATATCCGGTGCCGAACCATGCACTGCCTCGAACATTGCGGTATCTGTGCCAATGTTGCCGGCTGGCGCAAAGCCGAGCCCACCGACAAGTCCAGCCATGAGATCAGACAAGATATCTCCGAACATGTTCTCCATAACAAGCACATCAAATTGATAGGGATCTAGTACAAGATGCATCGCAGTAGCATCAATGATACGGTCTTCCCACTCGATGTCAGGGAAATCCTCAGCAACCTTGCGTCCTACTTCCAAGAATAAGCCTTGGGTGAACTTCAAGATGTTTGCCTTGTGCGCCAGCGTAACCTTTTTCCTTCCGTTGGCTCGGGCATACTCAAATGCGTACCTACATACTCTCTCCGCACCGAATCTCGTGATGATCATTACTGACTCCGCAGCCGCACGGGGATCTCCATGCATCCCGATATGGTGTTCTACACCGACGTAGAGGCCTTCGGTGTTCTCTCGAATCAGTACGAGATCTATGTCTTCGTAGCGGCCCCCGGGTACGAGTGTCTTGACTGGACGCACGTTGGCATAAAGATCGAAGGCCTTTCTGAACGCCACGTTGATAGACCGAAAGCCTGAGCCGGAAGGAGTAGTTAGTGGCCCCTTGAGGATGACGCCATTCTGTTCAGCAGAATCCAGAGTTGCCTTCGGTAGTGGATCCCTAACCTCTTTCAGCGCTACAAGACCAGCAATTTGCTCATCGTACTCAAGATCCGCATCAGCTGCCTTCAGAACCGCAAGCACGGCCTGGGTAACTTCCGGACCAATCCCATCTCCGGGGATTACGGTAATAGTTTGCGACATCGGGTCTCAGTTATTCTCAGTGCCCTAACCAAGTCCATAGAGGACCCAGCTCATTTACTGCGCATGTACCTGGGATTGTAGTTGTATTCCTCCGCGTGGTCTTCACCCCAACGGACAAGATCCTGGAGAAGTGTGACACGTCGAGTACCATTCACACGTGCTCGGCCCGCAATATTGAGTGCCCTGCGCCACTGGATATCACTGAGGGCGTCCCTACTCAGGAGTACGTTCGCGACCTCACTCTCTCCAACCATGGTTATAACTCTGACAGCAGCCAGACTCGGATAATCATTCAACAGCTGTTGGGTTTCTTCACTAAAAAGGAAAATGTAAGGACCGACTTTCGCCCACAGGGTACCTCCACGCCGGAGCTGTCGCGCAGACTGGCCAACAGTTACCACCGCGACGTTGCCTTTAACCTCAGCGCCAAGGGAACCTTCATAAAGGTAGTGAGCTTCAATCTCAGCACTGGAGGGCAAAACCAAATCGACTGACTCTCCGCACCCTACGAGGGTGAGAGTAAGCAATACCATTAATTCAAGCCGAAACATGATCTCATAGGTCCGTTGTGCGAACGTTATCCTACTCAGATATACCACAGCAACCTTCGGGCCAACAATTCTGCACCGCTCACATCAGACACCATCTCAAGATGTTGGAGACCTCCTTGATAGGTGTAGTTTTATAAGGTAATCATCGTCTCATCGAAGAGGAGACATGAGTTGATAATACGGGTCCAGCCAAGCCTTCTTGCTACAGCAACGTTAGGGATTTTGACTTCTTGTGGCGTTTCTGAGCCTGAGCTTCCACCACACCTCGAATTCTCGCAGCCGGTCCTCGAGCTTGGACTCGAGCGGGTAGGCCAGGTTGAGATCCGTAACACAGGAGGGCAGTCGATCGGTCCAGTCGAACTCATACCGGGTGAGATTCGTGACCTCAGTGGGTCAATGGTACCCGGATCGCGATTGTCACTGGATCCCGTTGAGGTCCCTACTCTCAATCCGGGAGACAAACGTCTTCTCACTCTAGAACTTTCTTTAGATGGATCTATGAACTCAGGTGAGTACGACACTTGGGTGCGCGCTCGTGGTCCAGAAGTAAGCGCTTTGCTTTCCGTCCACTTCACAGTTCTTAGCGAATTGGAAACGGCTGTTACGAGTGTGAAGATCCTAGCCCCTTCCTTCGACCCTCGGGCTGGGGATGTGATCAACCTACCCCTAGAAGCCCGCGATAAAGCTGGGACCTTACTCCAGGGAGTTCCCGTATACTGGTCAATCCAACCATCACAAGCCGGATACATTACGAAAAATGGCCGATTTGTCGGCTATAAGACTGGACCAATGTCTGTAATCGCCCAGGCTGGAACCGTCGCGGACACTTTGGTACTAGATGTCCTGCATAGAAACATTGACGGTTCATTCATCGTGGCTCGTACCGGCCGTGAGGTCGGACGCTATACCTCGGACCTTTGGCTGCATGGGGATGTCCTGTACAGTGGTACGTGGGGCACACGACAAACCGGAACACAGTCGAGCTTCGGTAACACTCTCAACATTTGGGATATCTCAACCTCTGGAACAACTCTTCAAAACATTGAGAAGAGTTTCTCGATTGAGATTGACGCCAGAGTGGTAAATGACGTCAAAGTCAGGACAGACGGAGAGTTGGCAATTATTACCCATGAAGGCTCGAATGATGCTCTGAACGGGATCACGATCCTAGACCTCGACAACCCACTAGAGCCCACGGTTGTAAGTCGGTTCACAACTGAATTGGAGTCGGGTGTCCATAATGTCTGGATCGAAGGAGATTACGCGTATCTAGTCGTGGACGGCGTAGGAAACGGACTCCGTATACTCGACGTCTCTAGCCCTGACAATCCGAGTGTTGTGGCTCGTTTCTGGGCCGGCGAAAGCTTTCTTCACGACGTCTACGTACGGGATGGTTTGGCATTTCTCTCACATTGGAATGCTGGACTGGTAATCCTAGATGTTGGGAACGGCATTGCCGACGGATCGCCGGAGAACCCAGTTGAAGTATCTAGGCTCTCAGAACTCGGTGGACAAACACACAACGCATGGTACTGGCCGGAATCAGGCTACGTCTTCGTCGGTGAGGAAGATTTCGACTCCCCTGGGATTATGCACGTCGTGGATCTACGGAATCTTCTAGAACCCCGAGAGGTGGCCACATTTAGAGTGCCCGGTCAGACTCCGCATAACTTCTGGCTTGATGAGGGTAGCGGGACACTCTACCTGGCTTGGTACGGAAACGGAGTTCGAGCACTTGATGTGACTGGTGATCTGTTGGGAGAACTAGATCACCAGGGCCGTGAGATAGCTGGGTTTGTCTATAACGGCGGATCTGGTACTTGCAACCGGGGAAGTGGAGATACTTGCAGCTGGGCACCACAATTTCACGGAGGTCTTGTCTGGGTCTCGGACATGAACGAAGGACTTTTAGGACTCGAGCCGCCGAGGTGATCCATTACCTAGTCAGGGTGACGCTCCGAGTGTTTGTGGGATTGGTGATCCTGGCCACCGCATGCTCACCTGTTCCTGGGGAACGCCTCCTCATCACCTCGGGCTTCACTGATCAGATCTTTGTACTCGATGCTCACACTGGTAGGGTGACGGATTCTTTGTCACTTGACCGCCGTCCTGGCGAGCGGGACGAACCTCACTCTGTCACAGTCTCACCGGATGGATCCCATTTCTATGCAACCCTGTCACACGGAGAACCGTCCCTTTGGAAATATGAATCAGACGGACTCCGTTTGGTTGGGAGGTTAAACCTCCCAACCAATGGAGCCTCCCGCATCCGATTAAGTCCTGACGGGTTAATCGCGGCAATTCCTGACTATTGGCTAAGCGGGGGGGGAGTGAAAAGTCGCGTGGCGTTCGTCCGGACTGATGACTTAACCGTTCTGGCAAACCCCAAACTATGCCCAGCACCTCACGATGCGGTCTTCTCACCAAGCGGAGACCGGGTAGCGGTGACCTGCCCGCTCAGTGACGAGTTGGTGATCATAGCAACTGCCGGATTTATTGAAATTAACCGTCTTACCATCGGGGAGACCGGAGACAGGCCCTTGAATGCCGCCTGGATGCCAGAAGGGAAAAACCTTCTAGTGACATTGGCTAATGGGAGTAAAACCCTGGAGCTAGAGATCAACAAGCAAATTCGTGAAAGCTCTCAAATAATCACCGGCAGCCAGCCAGCTCAGTTAGCAATCGCCCCTGGCGGATCAACCGTAGTTGTTGCAAACAGAGGTTCTGGCTCCGTAACAATTACCACTTTAGACGGTGCTAGGTCTACTGAAATCGATGTGCCTGGACCACACCCACATGGTGTCGCATTTGGTCAGGACCCAACCGTAGTGTACGTGACTTACGAGGGAGACACACGGACGCTCGGTGGAGTAGTTGCAATCGATGTGGACACTGGAGAGATACTTTGGCGAACTGAAGTAGGGAGTTTTACCCTTGGCGTGGCGGTATTGCCTTAGCCATCACTTACTTCGCCAGAAGAACTGTTGGGTTCATCTCCTGATAACGAGTCCCCCGAGGCCTCCGTCTGGTCTAGTTGAAGTGAGCATGAGTTCAAACAGTAGCGCAGACCAGTCGGTTGTGGACCATCAGGAAAGAGATGGCCGAGGTGACCCCTACACCGCGAACAATGTACTTCGGTTCTGGTCATCAGGAGTGAACTGTCCGTCTCGGTTTCGACCGCATCGTTGTCGACTGGTTCATAAAAAGAGGGCCAACCTGTACCCGAATCATATTTCGCAGCGGCTGTGAACAGAGGGAATCCGCAACCTCTACATCGATAGATTCCAGACTGCTTTTCATCCCAGTACTTTCCCGAAAAAGCCGGTTCAGTACCCTGCTCGCGGAGAACTCTGTACTCCTCACCACTCAGAAGCTCTCTCCATTCCGCATCAGTTTTGGGACTTCCATCATCCATGGTATCTACTCCATAAAAGTGGGCTCGTTTACCCTTTCAGAGATTCGGGGATCCGCCCGTAACAACAGAAAGCTTATGCTGACCATTGACATCGAGCACCTTGGGGCTCCGATTGGCCGGTTCTCCAAGCAAACCAGGAATAAAGAATGAGCGACACTCCACTACGCCCCACACCCTGGGACGACATCCCTCTGGAAAATGTCACGGACACCATCAAGCGCCGCCTATTCTCGGGAGAACGCATGATGCTCGCTCACGTGCATCTTGATAAGGGTGCGATCGTACCGATGCACTCCCATGAGAATGAGCAACTCACATGGATCATCGAAGGGGCACTCCGTTTCTGGATTGGCGAAGAGGGTTCTGATGACTCCCAAGAGTTTATCGTCTCGGCAGGTGAAACCCTCTACATACCATCGAACGTTCCTCATAAAGCCGAGGCCCTCGAAGACACGCTTGATGTAGACGTCTTTTCCCCGCCCCGTCAGGATTGGCTGGACGGCACCGATACTTATTTCCATCAAAAGTGATATGGACTTAGGAATCCAAGGCAAAACAGCACTCGTATGTGGCTCGAGCCAGGGCCTAGGAAGGGCGATTGCTCATGCGCTCGCAATGGAGGGAGTACACCTGGTTATCAACTCCCGCTCAGCTGATAAGCTCGCCAATGTCCAGGCTGAGATTCTGGAGGCTACAGGGGCAACCGTTACTAGTATCGCAGCCGATCTCACGGATCCCGAAGGAGTTAATTCACTCGTAGCTCAAACTGAAGAAGCTTTTGGAAAGATAGATATATTGGTCACCAATACTGGGGGACCCGCGGCCGGCCCATTCGAATCGCACACACCTGAAGTATGGAGACACGCGATTGCCCAGAACTTCGAGAGCGTCGTTAATCTAGTCCGTGCGGTTTTGCCGAGCATGAAGGAGAGCAAGTGGGGGCGGATCGTGAACGTGACATCAATCTCGGTCAAGCAACCAGTCGATGGACTGATCCTATCAAATGCGATTCGGGCAGGAGTTACAGGCTTTGCGAAGACTATCTCAAACGAAGTCGCCCCATTTAATGTGACAGTAAACAATGTCCTCCCCGGATATACCCGAACAGAGAGGCTGATTCACCTAGCAGAAGTCGTGGCAGAGCGTGATGGTGTTAGCTTGGAAGGTGCTTACCAAGGCTGGGAAAGTGAGATCCCCATGGGTCGCCTCGCGGATCCGGATGAACTGGCTGCGGTTGTGGCCTTCTTGTGTTCCGCGCAAGCGTCTTACGTTACCGGACAATCAATTGCCGTTGATGGCGGCTGGATAAAGGGGCTTATCTGATGGGTGCTGTCGAATTCCAAGAAGCTGAGTGGATCTGGAGAGATGGTGAGTTTGTCCCTTGGGAAGACGCGAACCTGCATCTGCTTTCAACAGCTGTTCAGTTTGGCACTTCGGTGTTCGAAGGAATCCGAGCTTACGACACCGATAACGGACCAGCACTTTTCAGACTCAACGCACACATGAGGCGTTTGATGGACTCGGCAAAGATTTACCGGATGGTACCAGAACATCCAGTAGAGGTGCTGAAGGCCGCATGTTTAGAAACAGTGAGAAAAAACGAACTCGCAAACGGCTACATCAGGCCAATGGTACTGCGTGGTTATGGATCCCCGGGAATCAACCCATTTGGGAGCCCTGTGGAAACATTCATCGCAGCATGGCCATGGGGTACCTACCTCGGTGAAGAAGCACTAAAGAATGGCGTAGACGTGTGCGTTTCTTCCTGGCAGCGTGCGCTTCCTAACACGTATCCATCACGAGCCAAAGCTGGCGGCCATTACCTGAGTGCTCAGCTCATGAAGATGGAAGCTATTGAGAATGGGTACGGAGATGCGATCGCTCTTGGGCCAGATGGACTGGTGAGCGAAGGAAGTGGGATGAACATCTTTCTAGTTCGCGACGGTGTCGTCATTAGCCCGTTCTTGGATGGAACGTCTCTCGCGGGAATTACTCGTGACGCCGTAATCACCATGGCTCGAGACCTCGGGTATGACGTGAGAGAACAGCACATTCCCCGTGAGAGCCTCTATACTGCTGACGAGTTATTCTTCACAGGCACCGCTACCGAAGTCACCCCAATCCGAAGTGTGGATGGGATCTCTATTGGTGAGGGAAAGGCTGGCCCAGTCTCCCTAGGATTACAAGCTCACTTCTGGGAAACTGTGAAGGGGGCTAATGATGACCCTCATGGTTGGCTTACCTATGTGAACGACTGAAGCGCCAGCACTCTAACATTTTCCTGCCCTACTCAACACGACACGCTCTAGGGGTGCCACAGTAAGTCCTTCTACCAGTCCGGACTTTCTGCCTTATCTAGCTTCCGCAGTTCTTCACGGAGACGCGCCACATCCTCATCGCTAGGTTCGGTAACCGGAACATATTCACCAGACACAGTCCCGCCTCTGGCGAGCAGCCCTAGCAGCATTCCCGCCCCCAAAATCGCGACTGCAGGCAGAAGGTAGCCGACCAAGTTGAACCCCTCGGGTGGTGGTGCCAGTAGAACCATTGTGCCAAAATCAGCTACGAAGCCCGCCTCCACCGCCTCGACTGTCTCTCCACTCTCAAGCGCATCGCGGATGCGTTTGGACCAAACAGGCGATACGCCACACTGCATCTGGAACTGGCATGAATGCAGATCTAGGCCACATCCACAGTTGCATTTGAGTTCGGACTCAAGGCCGAGAAGCTTGTCCCCCAGTTCGCCATCATGGTAGTGGCCTCCAAGAGATGCGTTCGGGTCAAAGCCCGCATGTGAAGGGCCTGTTGACTGAGCCCGTACAGGGGCTACAAGAAGCAACCCTGACAGAATCAATATCGCTGACTTGAACGTCATTTTCCTCATCTTTCCTCCGACTGCGGGCCTACTCAAATCTAGCATACAAGTTGTCCGCGCTCCCACAAGGCTTGAAATCAGTTACCCCGTGCACCTGAATCCGGGCTCCTCGGATCTGGAGCACCGATGCGTTCACCGGTAGTCAAGTCAACGCCGATTGAATTAGCAGATCCCTGTCTGCCCCCTACTTGAACGATATGGCCCATCTGCTCCAACTGAGAGTGTACTTCTGCCAAAATGCCATCTGATTCTACCCGTATTCGATCCGGCAGCCACTGATGGTGGATGCGTGGGGCAGCGACCGCCTCCTGAATATCCATTCCGAATTCCACCAGGTTTAGAATGAGCTGCAGTGTTGTATTGATGATGGTACGACCCCCTGGCGATCCAATTACTGCAACTAGTTTTCCATCCCTGGCCACTATGCTGGGTGACATAGAAGACAGCATTCTCTGCTGCGGCCGAGCAAGATTTGGCGTCGTGCCGATTAGCCCGCTTTCATTCGTCAGCCCAGGGCCCGCGTTAAAGTCACCCATCTCATTATTCAAAAGAAAGCCGGCACCTGGGACTACAATGCCAGATCCGTAGCCAGACTCCAGAGTATATGTCACCGAGACTGCCATGCCGTCCGCATCAACTACAGAGTAGTGCGTTGTCTCTGGACTTTCAGAGACTATCTCTACATCAGTCGGATGGGAGACTGATGCGCGTTCAGAATCAATGTTTCTCCGCAGCCAAGTCGCGTGCTCCTTACTCGTCAATCGCTGCACAGGCACATCGCTAAAATCCGCATCGGCAAGAAATTGAGCACGATCCCGATAGGCCCGGCGCATAGCTTCCGCGAGATGGTGGATATACTCCGCACTATTGTGACCCATGCCCGCAAGATCATACGCTTCCAGAATGTTGAGCATGGTCACGATGGCAACTCCACCTGAACTCGGTGGCGGCATTGAGATGATGTCATAACCACGGTATGTGCCTTGGATCGTATTTCGCTCTCTTGCTTGGTACCGAGCCAGGTCTTCTAGGGTGATCAGCCCCTCCCCACGACGCATCTCTGCCGCTATGAGACTTGCGGTCTCACCCTGATAAAATCCGTCTCGGCGATCATCCCGAATGCGCTCAAGAGACCTTGCCAGATCAGGCTGACTCCAGGTCTCACCCACTTGATAGGCTTCGCCGCCTTTGGAAAAAACACTAACAGTAGCTTCATAAGGGCTCCTGCTCGCGAAGCGCTCGATCGAGCCCGCTAGAGACTCACTCAATTCAAATCCTGCTCCGGCTAAGTCAATCGCGGGCTGAACTAAATCCGCCCAAGCGGCTGCACCATAAAGTCTATGAGCCTTGTCAAAGCCCGCCACTGTTCCCGGAACACCAACAGCTTTATGTGATCTGTGATGAACGCCAGAAGAGTACTCTCCGTTTTCATCAAGCCACATTTCAGGATCTGACGCCAGTGGTGCCTTTTCCCTGAAATCAATGGCTGTGGACTGCCCGTTGGGAAAACGAATGACCATAAAACCACCACCGCCAATATTTCCGGCTGTCGGATGAGTGACGGCAAGTGCGAAGCCAGTAGCGATTGCAGCATCAACCGCATTGCCTCCTGAGGATAGAACGTCGGCCCCAACCTGACTCGCGATCCATTGCTGAGAGGACACCATTCCCTCCTGAGACCGGACCGACTCGACCTGCTGAGTCGAGATCTTGGACGGCGCTAGAGCAAGAGTGACAACAAAAGCGAACAGAACGGTACGCCAACGGATACTTAGCATATCTACCTCGAAGCGGGACACTTGACGAGCATCATGTGCTTGAAGATCCAATCAACGAGCCTTCAGCGCTAGATTGCCGGCGGCCGAGTCACCGGTTACTTCATTGCCCTCCAATACCTGAGGGTGGCCGTGCACAAGATCGAGGTGAGATGACAATCAAGAGACGTGACTTCCTTAAGAAGGCTGGTGCAGGGACGGGATTAGCAGCGCTCGGCGCATGTGGCGGCGGTGAGGGTACAGCCGAAGCAGTTGATGGAGAAGTGAGTGGCCCACGTGTAGAGTGGAGACTGGCTACGAGCTATCCCCCTAGTGTCGATATCCTTTACGGAGCGACGGATCGACTCGCCGAACACGTTTCGGCAGCGACTGGTGGTAACTTCACGATTCGTGTTTATGCACCAGGGGAAATCGTAGGGGCTCTCCAAGTCATGGACAGCGTCATGCAGGGTACGACGCAATGTGGGTTCTCCCCTGGGTATTACTATAGGGGGAAACACCCGGCGTTGGCTTTCGACACTACCGTCCCATTCGGGTTTGATCCGCGCCAGCAAGTATCATGGCTTACCCGCGGAGGTGGGCTCGATCTGATCAATTCGATCTATGCAGACTTCGGTATAATCAGCTTTCCGATGGGGAACACAGCGGGGCAAATGGGTGGCTGGTTCCGTGAACCTGTTGGAGGCCTCTCGGATCTTGCAGGACTCAGAATGAGGATCCCCGGGATTGGCGGCGAAATCATGTCGAGACTCGGCGTCACAGTTCAAGTCCTCGGAGCCCCTGAGATTTACCCGGCACTCGAAAGAGGAGCAATCGATGCCACCGAGTGGGTTGGGCCACATGACGATGAGAAGCTGGGATTTCATCAAATTGCCAAGCATTACTACTACCCTGGTTGGTGGGAGCCTGGCTCCACCGCGAGCCTGATGATCAGCAGAGAAGCCTGGGATGAGCTGCCAACTGCGTACCAAGAAATCATTAAAACCACGTGCGGTGACATACTCTCTTGGACACTGGCTGGGTATGATGAAGCTAATCCCGCTGCACTGCAGCGCTTGACCAGAGACGAGGGCGTCATGCTCCATGAGTTTTCGTCAGAGATCATGGAGGCAGCATGGAGGGAATCAAACGCCTACCTGGAGGAGCAAGCAGCGGCTGATCCTGTATTTCGAACGGTCTTCGAGTCCTTCAGTGCGTTCCGGAACCAAGCGTTTCCCTATTCCGCGGGAAATGAGGGCGCGTACGCGAGGTTTACGTTCCCAAAAATCGAAGCAGGATGAGTGACAGGAACTCCAGAAAGACTGTGCCTACCCCAACCACCTTATCACGTAAGTTCAGTCTCTAATGCTCTATAACAGTACCAAGCAGCCGCGCTGCGCCAGGGCCGGTAAGGATCGCCGAGTGGTCTGAGTTCTTTTTTGCTCGGATCCTCTGCCATACCCTGCACTCTGGCGTAACCTACCCTCACTGCCAAGTCACCCACTGGCCACACATCCGGACGGTGTAATCGAAACATCAGGTACATATGGGCCGTCCAGTCACCGATTCCTTTGACGACGGTCAGCCTGCTCACGATTTCTTCATCAGACCTCATTTCCAGATCGTGTACTTCTAATTCGCCGGACTGAATCTTTTTCGCCAAATCACGAATCGCGCCCAACTTGTTACCCGAAAGCCCGGCACCGCGGAGTGTAGACTCCGACAAGCGCAAAACGTTCTCTGGAGAGACATCACGTCCCACAGCTTCAATGAATCGGCCGTGAATCGTGCGAGCCGCCTTCCCAGCGAGTTGCTGATAACAGATCGCCCTGACCAAGTAAAAGAAGGGCGTGACGTCTGATACGGGCAGATGTATTGATCCGATACGTCTCACCCAAGGGCCGAAGGCTGGGTCCCTTCTAAGCTTTCTGTGTCCGCCGACCCAGACGCGAGCGAGCTCTTCCTCGATCATCTCCGACTGAGCGTTGAAACACTACTTACCCATCCACCATCCTTCCAACTAAAGGATTCTGTCATCTGGAACACCCTCTCCAGTTCGACCGAAAATCCGGACAAACTCACCGAAAAAGAACCCTCGGTGATTGGGTCAGGTGACATAGTCCCCTCAAGACTAGTCCCCGTCTCGGTAAAATAGACGACCGACCCGTCCTGATTGATCTCAAGGGACCCACAGGTCCCAGCATTGGGACCCGATGTAAAACAGTGTTCAAACGTTCCGAACCTCGATTCGGGCACTGTCACCCATATCACTCCAGCAAGAACGATGAGTTGGATTGCAATGAAGGGGACCACACCCTTGTACATCGAGATCGTTGGTATCTCAGGGGGAGTGACACCCCTTAGGTAAAAGAGACTGAACCCGAATGGGGGTGTGAGGAATGATGTCTGGATATTCACCGCAAACACTATTCCAAGCCACACAAGGTCCACACCTAAGAACACGGCCGGCGGCACAATGAGTGGAACAATGATGAATGCGATCTCAAAGAAGTCGATAAAGAACCCGAGTACAAAGACCACTAGGTTCACCACGATGAGGAAGCCCAAGGCTCCCCCCGGGATGCCAGTTAAAGCGCTCTCAATCCAGAGATCCCCCTCCAGGCCACGGAATACGAGAGCAAAGGTGGTTGAGCCAATCAGAAGAAAAACCACCATGATCGTGAGGCGGCTCGTATCCTCCATTGCTAATCTAAGTGCCGACATCGTCAGTGACCGATTGGCCATCGCGAGGAGCATCGCACCCACAGCACCGAGCGCTCCCGCTTCCGTTGGTGTAGCGATCCCAGCAAAAATGCTGCCTAGAACGACAACGATGAGAATCAGCGGTGGGAGAAGTGATAGCACTACCTGCTTGGCCAACTCCATCCCCGTAGAGCGCATGTGTTCCGGTAGAGCTGGAGCAACTTCCTTATTGAAGAAAGCGAGAATGGCAACGTAGGCCGCATACCCTCCGGTGAGGATGAGTCCCGGAACCAATGCAGTGCGGAAGAGGTCCCCAACACTGACACCCATCTGGTCACCAAGTACAATCAGGACGATCGAAGGTGGAATGATCTGCCCCAGTGTACCCGCGGCCGAGATAACCCCAAGGCTGAGTTTCTCATCATACCCGTTACGGAGCATAACGGGGAGCGATATGAGACCCATAGCTGTCACGCTGGCTCCTACCACACCGGTTGCAGCCGCAAGCAGCGCCCCGACAAAGATCACGCCAACGGCGAGACCACCACGAAATCGACCGAATAGAACTCCGATTGTCTCAAGGAGTTGCTCGGCAAGCTTGCTCTTCTCGAGTACCGTACCCATGAAAATAAAGAACGGAACCGCAAGCAGAACTTGGTTCGACATAGTACCGAATGTCCGCTCCGGCAGGGCGTAGAGGAGCACAAGATCGAATTGACCAAAAATCGATGCTAATCCGGCAAATATCAGTGCAGTACCAGCTAGCGCAAACGCCACTGGATACCCACTGAAGATCATAACAAGGACCCCAATAAACATCGCGGGTCCCCACAGGTTCATGGGCCTACCTCATGCTGCGAGTCGACAGTTGGGGGTTGCTGTTCACCATCACTTCTCAGAATGCTGACCTGCTTCAAGATCTGGCTGTAGCCCTGGCCAACCAGCAGCACGAACGAGAGCAAGATCACCATCTTGATCGGGTACCGCGGGAGGCCACCGGGATCTGGTGACATCTCACGTATGGACCAGGAATTTTGGACTGCAGGCCATGACACGTACAGCATTACAATGCAGAACGGGATGAGAAAAAGAACGTGCCCTATAAGGTCTATCCAAGCCCGTTTCTTGGGGTTGAGCTCCGAATAGAGCACATCCACGCGAACATGTACGTCGTGTCTTAACCCATACGCTGCACCCAGTAGGAAAATCAGGCTAAAAAGGTACCATTGCAGCTCAGTCTGAGGAGTAAGATTGAACGAAAGCCCCAGACCTCTTGAGGAATATCTAAGAACCGCAGTTGCTGCTCCTACGAGCACCATGACCAACGTCAGCCAACGAATCATGGCGCCGATCCTCTCATTGAAGCCATCGATGGCCCTGGCCACTCTACTCAGGATTGACATGGCCGGGATGATGGGCTGCGTTTCAACTATAGGCAATGAGCCTTAGAGAACGTATCCGCCATCAACAGTGATGATCGCTCCGGTGATGTGCCGGGCTGCCTCGGAGCAAAGAAACAGAACCACACCCGCCACATCTCGCGGATCACCCAAACGGCCAAGCGCGGATCTCTCACGAGCATGGTCTAGAATCTCAGGTGACACACCTTCGGTGAGTCTGGTCGTGCGCACATAACCAGGAGCGACAGCATTCACATTAATGTTCTTCGGCCCCAGCTCAACCGCGCTACTGCGAGTTAGGCCGATGAGACCGGCCTTAGACGAAGAATAATTGGAGATGCCGAACTCGGTACGCATTCCATGCACCGATGTGATGTTGACAATCTTCCCATATTCTTGGGCACGCATTGAAGGGGCTACAGCCCTCGTGAAGTGAAAGGCGCCGTCCAAGTTAGTTCGGAGCACAGCCTCCCAGTCATGATCAGTCATAAGCCACATCGGTGCGTCACGTCCGATCCCAGCGTTGTTCACCAAAACATCGATGCCCCCGAGTTCCTCCTCCACCTCCGACACGAAGGAATTGACGTCACTTGATTCCCTTACATCGCAAGAGCGGAAAAGCACTTGCACTTCCATCTGTCGTAACTCACTCACTACCTCTTTGGCTTCGCTACGAGATTGACCTCCGTCATCCAGATAACAAAACGCAATATGAGCGCCACAACGCGCGAGTTCCAAGGCAACCGCACGGCCAATCCCACTCGATCCACCTGACACGATTGCAACTTTCCCGGTCAGGCTCTCGACCTGCAGGACAGGCTGGGGTTGGGGTTCTGTCGTGACCTCATCGAGGAGTGCTTCGACGGCGTCGGTGGCCGTCTTCGGGAGTGGAGAATCCGACATAAGACACCCTATCGACTGGAAAGGTTACTGCGCAATGTCAGCAGGAGTTTTGCTCTGTGAGTTTACAGTCACTCAAAGCATTGCGAAGCAATTCTAGGTAAGTAATACGCTACACCATTCTACCGAGTATTCACAAGCTCCTAGACTTCAGCCTGATTCAAGTAGGGTACCACTGATCAGCCATAGCGACCCTCAATATAGTCAGCGGTCTCTTCTTCTTGGGGTGCTAGAAAGACTTGTTCGGTTACACCGTGCTCAACCATTCTGCCCAATAGCATGAACGCGGTCTCCTCACTCGCTCGTCTTGCTTGGGCCATATTGTGAGTCACAATCAAGATCGTATAGTCTCCGTGCAGTTCCCAGATGAGTTCTTCAAGTGCCGCAGTAGCCTTGGGGTCCAACGCTGAAGTAGGCTCATCCATAAGAATCACGGTTGGCTTGACCGGTAGAAGTCTCGCTATACAAAGCTTCTGCTGCTCCTCAAGGGACAGTCCAGTAGCCTCTCGACCAAGTCGATCTTTCACTTCATCCCAAAGCAGAACACGACGGAGCGCATTCTCGACGATTTCGTCCTCTTCCAGTTTATTGAACTTCTCATCGGCACGGTGGATCCGGTGACCAAAGAGCACGTTATCTCGTATTGACAGGGGGAGGGGGTTGGGACGCTGAAAGACCATCCCTACGTGACGCCGAAGCTGGGACAACTCGACGTCATCACTCAGTATGTCCTGATCAAGGACATGGATCTCCCCTGTCGTGCGCACATAGTCACCCAATCGCTCATTGATGCGATTCACAGCGCGGAGAAGTGTCGACTTGCCACACCCCGATGGGCCTATGAGCGCAGTGATCGATCCTCGCTTAACCTGAAGATCAACTTCGAAAAGCGCCCGAAAATCTCCGTACCATAGGCTGACGTTCTGGATGTCGATCGCGAGCGCAGTGGCCTCAACCAAAGCGGCCTTCCAGGTAGTCCAAGGTGCGACGGTCTTTTACTTCACCGCCAAAAAGGGCTTCTGTTTCTCCTACCTCTATCAACTGACCATCCAGGAAGAAAGCAGTGCGATCAGCAAGCCGGCGTGCCTGCTGCACGAGATTTGTCACCAAAATGATAGTGATCTCCTCCTTCAGTTCCTTGAGCACGTCCTCAATACGCATCGTGGTCACCGGATCTACCGCAATGGAGAATTCATCAAGTAGCAAAAGTTCGGGATCTTGGGAAAGCGCCCTCGCAATCGTGAGCCTCTGCTGTTGACCGCCTGAAAGCAGGCTGCCAAGGGCATCAAGACGATCTTTCACCTCATCCCAGAGTGCCGCTCGCATGAGGCACTGCTCCACGATTTCATCGAGGGCACTCTTATCCTTGATTCCTGAGAGCCGCGGAGCTAGTGCGACATTGTCATAAACGCTCAACGGTAGCCCTACAGGTAGGGGGAAAACGACACCAATGTGACGGCGTAATGCGTAGACGTTCTGGATCTTGGAGATATCGTGACCGTCGAATACGATCGAACCATCGACCGTCATATTCTCCTGTAGCATCTCCATCCGATTCAGCGTCCGGAGAAAACTCGTTTTCCCGCTGCCAGCAGGCCCGATAATGCCAAAGATCTCATGCTCATGAACATCTAGAGAAACGCCAGAGAGAGCCCGCTGGCCACCGTATTGGATGTTCAGATCTCTCACGGCAAGTTTCACGTCCGTAGCTACCATTTCTTTTTTCCTCTCAGGTAACTCCGGAACCAGATTGATGCTGCGTTCATGAGTAGAACTAGTGTGATTAACGTGAGAGCCGTCCCGTACTTGAGTTCATCGGGCACACCAGGCACGGCAGTTGAGATCACGAATAAGTGCATTGCCATCGCCATCGTTTGATCAAAGACACTGGCGGGAAGGAATGGGAAAAAGAATGCCGCTCCAGTAAACATGATCGGCGCAGTTTCCCCCGCTGTTCGCGATACTGACAGAATTACACCGGTTAGGATCCCACTTATCGCGTTAGGGAGTACGACTGTTCTAATCGTCTGCCAGCGAGTGGCTCCCATGTTCCAACAAGCTTCTCGAAAGGCCATTGGAACTGCCTGGAGAGACTCGCGAGTAGCGACAATAATCAACGGTAGTGTCATAACTGCGAGCGTGAGACTCGCTGCTAAGATGCTCGTCCCGAATCCGGCGAAGATCACAAAAGCGCCAACCCCAAATAGTGCGTGTACGATTGAGGGCACCCCCGCGAGGTTGATAATCGCGAGGTTGATTCCTCGGGTCAGCCAGTTATCCGGCGCATATTCTGAAAGGTAGATCGCAGCTGCCACGCCCACAGGCACCGAAGCAATCAGTGAGACCGCTACGAGCCACATCGTCCCCACAAGCGCCGGCCAAATACCGCCGGCAGTCATCCCGTCACTAGGATAAGAGAAAAGGAATTCAAAAGAGATCGCTGGCCCGCCCCTAACTAACAGGACTCCAAAAATAATCCCGACGGGCACGACCAGGATCAAAGTCATCAAACCAAAGAGAGCCCTAAAAAGCCACTGAATCCGACGGTTACGCGTGTTGAGCGGGGTCGCCGCAAACATCAGGGGCTGCCCAGAAACTCCGCCATCCCCTTCAGAATAGGTCACGTTCTCCTCGCCCCCTTAACCACGAGGTCTGCTGTAAGGTTGATGATAAACGTCACCACAAAAAGCAGGATTCCCAAAGTAAAAAGAGCTCGGTAATGGTCCGAGCCAACCGGGGCATCACCGAGTTCTGCTGCAATTGTTGCAGTGATTGCGCGCACTGAATCGAATGGGCTCGTCGGGATCTGGATCGCGTTCCCGCTTGCCATGAGTACCGCCATTGTCTCGCCAAAACCCCTACCTACTCCAAGAAGAACTGCCGAGACAAGACCATTCTTGCCTGCCGGAAGTACAACTCTGAAAATCACCTGCCACTTCGTGGCACCCATGGCTTCAGCTGCCTCACGGTAGGTATCCGGAACCGCCCTGAGTGCATCTTCAGCAATCGTTGTCATGATCGGGGCGGCCATTAGCCCGAGGATAATACCTGAGTTGAGAACCCCGATTCCGACCGGGACGTCGAACATGTCAATAATCAGGGGGTTCATGATCGATAGGCCGATGAAGCCCCATACAACCGACGGGATGGCGGCCAAAAGTTCAACCAACACCTTAAGTGACTCTCGGAGTCGGCCTGTGGCGAACTCACCGATGAAGATGGCAGCACCAAGTGAGAATGGCACCGAGACCACCATGGCAAGGCCCGTTACGCTAGCGGTTCCTGCTATGAGCCCGAGAACCCCGTACATAGGATTCTGAGCGGATGTTGGCCGCCAGGTTACGCTTCCAAGAAACTCCCGGACATTCAATGGCCCCGCTATGAAACCCACACCCTCTTTGGTGATGAAGACGAAAATCCCGATGATGAAGATGATCGCGGAAATTCCACCCATAAACACCAAGAACGTTACCGCTTTATCGACGTACCAATCTCTCCCACGGTGATCAAGGTCCATTGGTGCAGAGGGTTTGACTCGCTTAGCGAGCATCCGGCCCTGCCAGGGTCTTCATGAGATCCTGAACGCGCACTGCGACCATCTTATACAGGTCCTCTAGCACACCCCTAGAGAACCCTTCGGGGATATCGATTGACCACTCTAGGACAATCGTTCGGAACGGAACTTCAGCTATATGCTCCAGCAGACCCTCTTCGAGAGCGACGATGACATGATAGGGTTGGGCAGGTTCTCCCAATCCTTCAATAAGGGCCGGTTTCTTATGACTGACATCCATCCCCTGCTCATCCATGAACTCGATCAGAGCAGAGTCAAGCGCTCCAGCAGGGTTGACCCCGACACTCGAATATCTGCCGCTCTCAGGGAAAGCTTTCTCAGCATAAGCTTCTGCCATTTGACTTGCCCGATTGTTCTCCTCACCCACAAACAAAATCCTGAAGATACGTGGGTCGCGTTCTCCTCCTGTGATCGCAAAGATCGCCTGCTCGCTGATGTTATCCGCCTGCTCAGAAACCCGCTTGAGCAGGTTGTTGATCCTAACCAACGCAAAGCTGTCCTTTAGCGGGACCACCCGGTCATTTGCCAATTCTACTAGGTGGTCCAGCACTGTTTTCAACGTCACATCTACTGGGCGAACCAACCCCTCGTGCGTTTGCAGCGCGAGTTCAACATCCTCTTCAAAGAAGGCGGTTAGTGCTTCGCCCAGTGCATGGCCTGCCTGCTGAGCGATGACCTCAACATCACGCGTGACACTTTCGGGGGGACGCACCGTCAATCGTAAAACTTCTCTTCCGATCGTGCCGGCATAGTCACCGATCCGTTCCAGCGCCACGTTAAGTCGGAGAACTGCTGAGGCGAAACGAAGGTGTCCCGCACTCGGCGCATGTCGGATGATGAAAGCATGACACAGGTAGTTGATTTCCTTGATCCGCCGATTCACCTGACGGTCTCCTAGGATCACATTGTTCGCGAGATCCTTGTCCCATCCAATAAGCGATCGGACGGTGTCTTTCACCTGATTTTCGACGAGTCCGGCTACCTTGCGCAGCTTTCTCCGAATCTCATTGAGATCCGCCTGCATTCGCTGCTCATATTGAGGTGTCATTCTGAGAAATACCTCAGTTTCTAGTACGAAAATCGACTACGCACAGCTAACCGAACCAGCTGCTGCAAATCCCTTATCCACCAAAATACACTGACCGGCTTCGCCAAGGATCCAGTCCATGTACTCTTTGATCATTCCTGTCGGCTCCCCAGCGGTGTACATAAAAAGCGGCCTCGCGATGGGGTAGCTTCCGTCAATTGCGCTCTCCGCCGACGGTGACACACAGTCCCCCCTGTCAGTCAAAATACAGGGCATCTCTACTATCTCATTGGCGTAAGCAAGACCACTATATCCGATAGCACAGGGCGTATTTCCAACTAGGTCGACCACCTCTGACGATCCGTTCATATCCAGCGATCCAGGCTTGTACTCATCCTGACCTAACACTGCTTCCTTGAAGTAGGCATATGTCCCCGAGTTGTTCTGCCGGCTTACCCTTATGATCTCATCGCTTGAGCAACCAGGAATGCTTACTCCTAGGTCACTCCAAGCCTCGTAAGCACCACCCTCTGCATAGATCTCAGCAAGCTGTGAGATAGAGAGCGCATCGAGCGGATTGTCAGGGTGAAGAAATACTGCAAGGGCGTCAAAGCCTACGACATGCTCTATAGGATCGATCCCTCGGCTGCGTGCTTCCTCAATCTCACTCTCAGTCATCGCTCTGCTTGTGTTGGCAATATCCACCGTCCCATTAACCATTGCACTAATCCCAGTCCCAGAACCACCACCGCTGACCGCCACGGCAACGCTAGGATTGACATCACCGTAGGTCTCTGCCCAGGCCAGGGCTACAAAGACGATCGTGTCCGAGCCCTTATTTTGGATGACGGTGCGTCGTGCACCTGAACTTCCATCAGCACCTCCGCAGGCCAGGGTTAGAAGAAGAACCAGAAGGGCTCCGAACATTCGGTTCACAGGTACACCCTCATGCTAGAGGTCATGACACAATTGCTCATGTCAAAAGCTATACCCGAACTACTCTTCTACAACGTCTCAATTGTATC
>Ga0257109_1000118_pt1 | contig 22564 bp, 21 predicted proteins | sample LP_taG_8_FD_191566 | JGI IMG/M metagenome (GOLD analysis project Ga0257109, IMG submission 191566) | Marine microbial communities from Northeast Subartic Pacific Ocean, Canada - LP_J_2011_P26_2000m | ecosystem: Environmental > Aquatic > Marine > Oceanic | place: Canada: Northeast Subartic... | reverse complement strand
GAAGCACTTTGAGGATGCTGTGAAGAAGGTAAGAGAGCAAAAAGACTTGAAGATAACACAGAAAGTTGAACTTTCAGCTTTCAGGTAGTTTTAATAAAATAACTGCTTAAACCACCTCAATGTCAGATGACAAAGGATATTCTGGGAATGCCCTTGATTGTTTGAAAAAAAATAATGTAAAAGTAGGCGATTCAATCAAGATCACATCTGAGTTGACATACTCTGGGATTCTAATGCCTAGATACGAGTCTGGTGATGATAAGCATCTGGTATTAAAATTAGGAAGTGGTTACAATGTTGGAATTGATGTTGATGAGATTCAAAAAATACAGGTTGTTTCTAGTTCTGAAGTAAAACCTAAGCAGAGCCAAGAAAAAAAAGACGATCCAACACTTCCCAAAATTTTGCTTCTTTCTACGGGAGGAACCATCGCAAGTAAGGTTGACTATAGAACTGGCGCTGTTACACCTGCACTCAGTGCGTCTGATCTTAATGAAGCAGTTCCGGAGCTTGGAAAAATTGCTAATATTGATGCTGAAGTTTTATTCTCAGAATATTCAGAAAATTTACAGCCAGAACACTGGACAGAAATTGCAGAAAAACTTGATTCGCTTGCAAACTCTGATTATAAAGGGATACTGATTGCGCATGGGACAGACACCATGCATTATACATCTTCTTTTTTGTCTTTTGCACTTGCCGGGTTTCCTATTCCCGTTGCACTTGTTGGCTCACAGAGATCATCTGACAGACCATCATCTGATGCGGCACCAAACCTGATTGCAGCTTCAAAATTTCTTGTTGAATCTAATACCAAGGGTATTTTTCTTGTTATGCACCATAATGATAATGATCAAACTGTTGCATGCCATGCGGGAACCAGAGTTAGAAAAAATCATACAAGCAAGCGTGGAGCGTTTGAAACAATAGGAGGTGACCCTGCATTCACAGTTTTTGAAGGAAAAGTTACAAAAAATATACAAGATGAATTTTTTAAAGATGCAAAATACAACCCAAGAATAAAGATTGACACAAAAGTCGCTCTTGTAAAATATCATCCTGGTTATGAACCGAAGTTAATTGAAAACCTTATACAAACAGGGTGCAGGGCAATAATTTTTGAGGGAACAGGACTGGGACATGTTGGACGGACAATGTACGATGTTATAAAAAAGGCAAAGGAAAATGATCTCTTTTTGGGAATGACATCGCAATGTATCGACGGCAGGGTTAGGATGACAGTCTATGAAAGCGGCAGGGATTTGTTGGAATTAGGAATCACTCCTCTTGAAAATATGACGCCAGAAACTTCCCTTGTAAAAGCAATGTGGGCCTTAGGAAATTCAAAAAATACCGATGAGATGAAATCTCTAATGCTGGAAAATATTGCTTCAGAGTTTTAATTATGGCGGAAATTGATTTTGAAAAAATTGGTTTGAAGGTTGGATTAGAGATTCACCAACAGCTGGACACTCATAAAAAATTGTTTTGCAAATGCAGACCAGTAGAGAGTGATGAATATACTGAAAAATTCTCTAGAAGTCTAAGAACGGCAAAAAGTGAGCTTGGAGAACTAGATCCAGCTGCATTGTTTGAGAAAGCAAAATCAAAGAAAATCAACTATTATGCAAATTCTCAAAGTAGTTGCCTAGTTGAAAAAGATGATGAACCTCCTCATGAGTTAGATCATGATGCAAAGAAGATTTCGTTACTGATTAGCAGTATGCTCGAATCAAAAATTTTCAGCGAGATTCACGTTATGAGAAAGACCGTCATTGATGGCTCTAACACGTCTGGCTTTCAAAGGACCATGCTTGTTTCCCAAGGAGGAAATCTAAAGGTAAATGGGAAAAATGTTGGAGTTCAGGCAGTTTGTCTTGAGGAGGATGCGGCGAAACTTCTCAAGGATGAACAAAACGAAAGAAATTACAGTTTAGATCGTTTGGGTATACCATTAGTTGAAATTGCTTTAGAACCTGTCAGCACTAAACCCTCTGAAGTCAAAGAAATTGCATTGACGCTTGGAAGATTGTTAAGAGCAACAAGAATGGTAAAAAGAGGAATTGGCTCCATTAGACAGGATGTAAATATTTCAGTTATGAATAGTGGAGTTGTAGAAGTAAAGGGCGTACAACAGCTAGACCAACTTGAAAAAATAATTGGTTATGAAGCCAAAAGACAGCATGGACTAATTTTGATTGCTGAAAAACTCAAAAAACTATCAATAACAATCACAAAAGAAGATGTTTTTGACATTACTGAAGTTTTCAAAGATTCTGAATCAAAAATAATTCAAAATGCATTAAAATCAAAAGCAAAAATTAAGGCGATACGAATAAGAAATTTTTCAGGAATGTTTAGTTTTGAACCATACTCTGGAATTAGATTGGGAAAAGAAATTGGACAGCTAGTAAGATTTTTTGGCATTGGGGGAGTTTTCCATTCAGATGAGCTTCCTAATTACGGAATTAATGATTCTGATGTTGATAGAGTAAAAAAACACCTTGAATTGGCAGACGGAGACGGTTTTCTGATTATAGCTGGCGAAGGCTCAAAGTTAGACTATGCTATAGACTCTATAATAAAGAGAATTCAAGATGCAGCAAACGGAGTTCCAGCTGAGACCAGAGCTGTCACACAAGAAGGCGAAACTGTTTTTCTTAGACCGCGTCCAGGTGCATCAAGAATGTATCCGGAAACTGACATCCCTTCCATTAGTGTAATACCTGAAGAAGTAAAACTTGCAAGGGATACAGCAGATGCAACGAAATCATGGGATGAATCAATCGCTGAAATTCAACAAAAATATAGCCTAAATTCTCAATTGTCGGAACAGATTTTTGATTCGGTATACATGGAACTGTTTGAAAAAATCTGTGAAAATAAAAAAAACTCACCAAACTTTGTAGCCTCAATACTTTGTTCTAGTATAACAAACTTGGAAAGAAAAGGATTCGACTGCACGTTATTGAAACCCGAACATATCATAGAATCATTCGAACTGTTAGCGTCTGGTAAAATACCTAAAGAATCACTAGAAATTATTTTCGAAAACATCATGTCTGGAAAGTCAGAAAATGTTGCAATTGCTATGCAAAGTACAGATGTTTCAAGTATGAATGAGGACGAATTAAATGGAATTTTAGATGAAATAATTCAAAACAACACGGAACTTGTTAAGAAGTTAGGAGAGAATGCAGTAACCACATTGATGGGAATTGCGATGAAGCAAGTCAGGGGTAAGGTTTCTGGGCAAACAGTTAATGTTTTGCTACGAAAAAAGATCTCAGAATTATAAAAATGCGGGAAGTGGGATTTGAACCCACGAACTCCTAGGAGATAAGGACCTGAACCTTACGCCGTTGACCAGGCTGGGCGACTCCCGCAACAAGAAAGAAAAAAACATAGAATAAGTTTCTTTTTCGTGAGTAAAACACAAAATAGCCGAGTATATCTATTAAATTAATGGAATTTAGCGAGATATATTGCAATGATTGTAAGAAAGTGCTTGCTAGATACAATGTAAAATATTACTCAGAAGACATGATTGCTGAGTTAATTCAGACTATCCATGTTATTCACACTCGTGGTGGACATCATATAAAAATTCATAAAAAAAAATCTGGGTAGAGTTAAAATTTAACGTTAATCAAATGAGTCTTCTAAATCCTTTAACAAATCTTTTTGGTGCCTGTTTAGTTTTTTTGGAATATTAACCACAAATCTTACATATTGATCTCCTCGGCCTCTAAATCCACGTCCTGACAAGCCTTTTCCTTTAAGTTTGATTATTGCATTTGGTTGACTGCCAGGTTCCACAGTAATTTTACTGAATCCTTCTAGTGTGGGTACTTCCAAATTTTTTCCTAAGCTTGCATCCATCATTGATATTTGGGCATCATAAAAAATGTCTCTGCCATCACGTTTGAATTTCGGATGAGGTTGAACGTTGACCCTTATTATTAGATCGCCACTAATACCGTCTGGTATTGACTCGCCCTCACCAGATATTACATAATCACCATTGTCTATACCCGCCGGAAGCTCAAACGATATGTGTTTTGTGCCTTTCACTTTTCCTAACTTGCATTTTTTGCATGGTTTTTCTATCACTGTTCCCTGTCCACCACATTTTCTGCATGGTTGAACAGTTACAAAAGTAGAAAACCCCATGTTCCGACTTATCCTTACTTGCCCCTGACCATGACAGTCTGAACATTTTATTTTAGATGTACCGGGAAAACATCCAGAACCATTACAATCAGGGCAGTCTACATTTTTTTGTAAATCAAGCTCCATTCTTTTCCCATCAAGCACGTCTTCAAGCGAAACAAAAGTTTCATGTAACAGATCAGAACCTCTTTGCCTTCCAAAACCGCCAAATCCTTGTGCTCTCCCCCCAAAAAGATTTTCAAAAATAGAATCAAAACCGCCTGTCGTTCTTCTACCTCTTCCTCCAAACAAGCCACTAAGAATGTCATCAAAGTTAGCTCCAGCTCCTCTAAAAATATCTTCAGTACTGTATCTTCCATCTACACCGGCATGACCATGTTGATCATAAAGCTGACGTTTTTTTGGATCTGACAAAACTGCATATGCTTCTGAAATTTCCTTGAAATGTTCAGCAGCTTCAGGCGATTTGTTTCTATCCGGATGAAATTTTAAAGCTGATTTTCTATATTGAGCCTTGATCTCATTTAATGCAGTGTTTTTTGAAACGCCTAAAACTTCATAATAGTCACGTTTTGCGCTCATGTTATAATCAAACAGTTCATTTGTATAAAATAGCTAATGTATTCATTTTCAAATAATTTGGGTTTTGGTTTTTATTTAGACTGCTCTTCACTTGGTTTTGATTCTGGTTCTGGCTCAGGCTCAGATTTTTCTCCAGATTTGGTTTCATCTTTCTGTTGGTCTGCCCCTGGTGGAGGAGTAGCATTTTTGTATAATTCAGTAGTTATTTCATTTACTATTGCTTTTAATGCATCTAGTTTTGTTTTAATTTGGTCTACGTCCTGACTTAGAACTTCCTTCAGCTCCTTTATTGCATCTGTAGCCTTAATTCCCTGTTCCTGCGATATTTTGTCTTTAAGATCTTGGTTAACCAATTTTTCTGTCGTGTAGATGTAGCTTTCTGCCTCATTTTTGAGGTCGACGGTCTCTTTTTTCTTCTCGTCTTCGTCTGCGTGCTTTTCTGCATCCTGTTTCAATTTTTCTACCTCTTCATCTGATAGTTTTGTTTTAGATTCTATGGTAATTTTAGCATCCTTTCCAGTTCCAAGATCCTTTGCTGTTACGTTTATGATACCATTCGCATCAATGTCGAATTTTACATTGATTTGTGGGACTCCTCTAGGAGCCGGAGGAACATCAGTCAGGTTAAAACTTCCCAAGGAAACATTGTCAGCAACCATAGGTCGTTCCCCCTGTACCACGTTTATTGTAACTGCGGTTTGATTATCAGCAGCTGTTGTGAAAGTCTTGTCTTTGGATGTAGGTATTGTAGTGTTTCTCTCAATAATTGGTTCACGCACACCGCCTAGTGTTTCAATTCCTAATGTCAATGGAGTTACATCTAGTAATACAATATCACTTTCCACATCTCCAGCCATAATACCCGCCTGAATGGCAGCACCAAAGGCAACAGCCTCCATTGGATCAATTCCAGATTCTGCGCTTTTTCCAATTGCGTCTCCAACAAATTTTTTTACAATTGGCATTCTAGTAGGTCCACCAACGAGTACAATTTTGGTGATGTCTGAAGGAGATAATTTTGCATCCTCAAATGCTTTGTCAATTGAGGGCTTGCATCTTTCGACTAGTGATGTTACAAGACTCTCTAGTTTAGCTCTTGTTAGTTTCACTACAAGCGCAGTCTTTTCGTGGATATATGGCAAGTTTATCTCTGTTTCCATTACACCTGAAAGTTCAATCTTTGCCTTTTCGCAAGCCGCTCTGAGTCGTTCCATGGCTTTTTTGTCACTTGAAAGGTCAACACCTTCTTTTTTTCTGAATTCCTCTCTGACATAATCCATTATAGCGAGATCCATATCAGTGCCGCCCAGATGAGTATCACCAGAAGTGCTTATCACTTCAAAAACGCCACCACCCATTTCCATTAATGTGACATCGAGTGTACCACCACCAAAGTCAAATACCAATATTTTCATGTCCTGCTTTGCCTTGTCAAGACCAAAAGCAAGAGAGGCTGCGGTAGGCTCATTGATAATTCGCACCACGTCAAGCCCAGCGATTGTTCCAGCATCTTTGGTAGCTTGTCTCTGGTTATCATCAAAATAGGCAGGAACTGTAATTACTGCCTTGGTAATCTTATCACCAGTAAATGCCTCAGAATCTTTTTTAATTTTTTGTAAAATAAACGCAGAGATTTGTTGTGGCTTGTATTCTTTACCTTGAATTTTGTAAACATGGTCTGAGCCCATCTTTCTCTTTGCTTTAGTAATAGTGTTTTCAGGGTTTGTTACAGCTTGGTTTACAGCAGGTGTACCAACAAGCATTGCACTCCCATCTTTTGGGAATGCAACGACGGACGGAAATGCTTTGCCGTGTGCTGTTTGACCTTCAGCTGAAGGAATTATTGTTGGCTTGCCGCCTTGAATAATTGCAGCAGCTGAGTTACTTGTTCCAAGATCGATACCAATTATTCTTTCTGTCAAATTTTTCGCCTATTTTTTAATTAATTTTTTTGAAACACATACTTTCGAATATTTGAATACCTTGCCACGAATAATATATCCTTTTGCGATCTCTTTTACAATTGTGCCTTCCTCATTACTGTCATCCTCAATCTCTTGTACTACTTCATGCAACTTAGGATCAAGTTTCTTTCCTTCAACTTCAATAGGTTTTACTTCATAATGATCCAGGATGGATTCCATGTTTTTTATGATGCTGTTAAGACTTTCTACGTTTCCTCCTTCTTTTTCATATGCGTTTTTTGCACGAATAAAATCTTCATACACGGTTAAGAAATCCAAAATTATTTTGTTCTCTCGTGCGTTTATTCTATCAATAGTTTGTTTTTCCAGATTTTGGTAATCTGCAAGTAAACGCAAAGATTTTTGTTTCTCTTTTTCTAAAAGCTCGTTTAACTCATCTATTTTTTGTTGATAATGTACTGATTGCGATTTTTTAATTTCCATTTTACTGTCGATGTTATTGTCAAAACTGTTATCATTCTGTTCTACATTTTCTTGAGATTCAGTTAATGAATTCTCATCTTTTTCGTTTTCAGACATCAATCTTTCTAATTTTTAAGATAATTTTATCTTTATGACTAGATTTCACATAGAGGATTTGCTTTTATCACAAAAATATCCTCGCCTTTTTGACTTTCGTTTATTTCTTTATAATCAGAACTAGAACAAGCTACTACTATTGTTGTTTTATCATGATGAAACAAGTCTACTGAACCAGTTGATGTTTCTACATCACCAATATAATCACGCAGTTTGGAGGCAATAGTGTCTAACATTTCAATCTTATCTCCTCTCATCTCATTTGTATCCAATGTCCAAGACAATACAATTTTTGTCTTACTAGCTTTTAGCTCATTTTTTTTCAAAGTTATTCTAATGGCATCAATTAATCTCTTGATATAACCTGAAATTCCTCTAATGCTTCCGTTAATAAGATACATCAAAGTTTGTGCGCTTTCAAATGAGGAACCAAGCATGTGTAGGTCATAAAGGCCAGTTACCATATCGTCAAGGTAAATATTTTTAAAATCATTAAATAATGCGGTGTGTTTTGCATTATTTTTTACAAATTTGCAAACCTCTAAAATGCTACACAAACTAGAAAATCTTTGTATAGTGTTAATGGCATGTAAATACTCTGCTGAAGAAATATCTACAAATTTTTTTTCTTTTTTATCCATTTTTAAAAGTGATAAAAGATTTTTTCCATCAGTTGCTTTTAGCGAACCAATTGCCTCAGGTGTTTTGTTCAAATCGTGTAGTGGAAAATAAAAGTAAGAAATTGATTTTCCAACCTCAAACCCAGTAACATGTTTTAAAAGTGCGATGTTTTCGTTATTTCCACCAAATCCAGTTGCAAGACAATTAATGACTGAACTGCCTTCCTTCAATTCTCCTACTGCATCTTTGAACTTGGAATTTACTTCTGTTTTTCGATCATGGCCAGTTTTCCTTATTCGTGGTGTAAAGAAAAGATATTTAGCTTTTGAAATTGCAATATTACTTGGTTCCATAGCAAGTAGAGGTTCATCTTCTCTAAGCGATGTCACGTTTGAATAGGTTTTTGCAATTTCAGGTGTTAACAATATTGCAGATGAAGAAGATTCATCGATTATCCGTACGTCTGCACCGTTGATAACCATCTGGCTAGCAAGATAATATCCTTCCGTACTTAGCCCAAAAAATACAACTTTTTCTTTCATAATATATACATCTTAGATATCTAGGCTAAGAAATACTTATTGCAGTTTGGAATTAAATCAAAATACTTGAAGATTTGGTTTGATGTTTTAACTCCAAAACAGATTCTTTTTTTTGAATCCATGATCAAACGCATTAAAAAAAATCATACTGTGTTATGTACTTCACGCGATTATGACCAAGTAACACAATTAGCAAAAATAAGAAATCTTAAGTTGGTAATAGTAGGAAAACATGGAGGATCCAAAAGGCATGATAAGCTAAATGCTAGTCTACGTAGGGCAAAATTGCTATCTACAAGAATAAAGGGATTTTCGCCTGATCTCACGATAAGCTTCTGTTCACCTGAAGCAGCAAGAGTTTCCTATGGATTAAACATTGATCACATATGTTTTTCTGATTCACCACATGCCAATGCTGTTATGCGGCTTGTTATACCTCTAGTTCAAAAACTGTTGATCCCATGGATTATTCCAAAAAAGGAATTCACAAAATTTGGAATTAATAGCAAAGACATTATAAGTTACAGAGCAATTGATGCTGCAATAATAGCGAAACGAAAGGTTTCAAAAAATAGTAAAAAACTAGTTAAAAAAAGTAAAAGAAAAGTGATTCTGGTTAGGGTTGAAGAGGAATATGCTTCTTATTCAACAAAAAAAAGACCTGCAATTCCCATTATCAAAGAAATAATCAAAAATTTTAGTAATCAAGAAATCATTGTAATGGGACGGTATACTTCTCAAGTAAGGCACTTAGATCAAACTTTTGGCAAGAAAATCAGAGTGTTTAACAAAATTGTTGATAGTAAAATATTGTTAGAAAATGCTAGCGTTTTCGTTGGATCTGGCGGAACAATGACCGCCGAATCTGCACTGCTTGGTATTCCTACAATTTCATACAATGCTGTTCCAAATATTATAGAAGCCTATCTTGTCAGGAAAAAATTGGTGATAAGAGAAACAAATCCTAAACAAGTAGTAATATCAATCAGGAAGATTCTTGGATCCTCCAATTTAGAAATAAAAAAGAAATCTAAAAAGATGCTAAATTCTATGGAAGATCCTTATCCCATTCTTGTAAAAACAATGAAATCTGTATTAAAGTAATATTATAAGGGGAAAGTGAAAAAAATGTACGGAAGCCCGGTAGTGTAGTGGCAAGCATAGGGGCCCTTGGAGCCTTTGACCTCGGTTCGAGTCCGGGCCGGGCTATTATTTTTTTAAAAATCCATTTTAGTTAACAATTTTGTTGCGATAACAAAAAGAATAGATGCCAATACTATCAAAACTACCATTTCTAAAATAACAAACTCTGTAATTGTACCAAAAATTCCAGCCCTAATTATGTCAACAAGGTATGTTAATGGATTAAGATAAAATATAGTCGCAAGAGGTTGTGGAGAACCAGCAGCAGGATAAAATGCTGTACTTACAAACGCAAAGAAAATAAAAACTGTGTTAATAATTACATTAAAGCCCTCACTTGAACGCAGTTTCGCAGAGATGATTGAAGCAATGGAACCAAATAATATTGCGCCAACTATTGAGCTGAAAACTATGAGTGGAATTGTGACTAGGCTAAATTCTGCTGATTGAAAAAATACTGGATAGCCAACTGCCGCAATTAACGCCGCACTGACTAGACCGACTATTGCAATAGTGGTAATATTGCTAAGAATGTAGTTTGATCTTGTAAATGGACCTGACATTATTTGTTCAAACATTCCATGTCGTCTATCATTCCAAATTATAATTCCAGAAATGAGAGTGCTGTTCATAATGTTAAAACCAATCATCCCAGAAGCTAAGAATGCTGGGTAGCTTAGATTCTTGGTTCCAAAAGATACTTCATCGATCAGTGAGGTGTACGCAAAACCAGCTACAAAAATCCAAATCAAGGGAAAAATCACCTGCCAGATTAAAAAACCTGGATTTACTGAGATGGTAATATTTCTATTAACTAATCTGATTATCGGATGCATTAGAATCACCTATAACTTTAAGAAATATTTCTTCAAGATTTGTTGGTATTGCAGACAAATCATCTATAGCTATATTGTTTTGATTTAAAATTTTTAGAATGTTCATTAAAACAAGTTCAGAATCAGCAGAATGTATTGTGATTGTAGCTCCTGTATTAAATTCAATTTTACAGTCCTGAATATTTTCTAAAAGACTTCCTAATGTTTCAGTGTTAGATGAAACATGAATTTTGATTGTTTTTTCATGCCCAAATCTTTTTTTAAGTTCATTTGGCGAGTCAACAGTAATTATTTTGCCTTTGTTAATAATCGCAATATTATCACAGAAATATTCTGCCTCGGTCAGCACATGTGTGGTGTAAAATATTGTTAGGTTTTTTTCCTTTACTTTATTTTTTAAAAAATCTAATAATTGCCTTCTAGCAGTTGGATCCAGTCCGACAGTAGGTTCATCTAAGAACAACAAATCCATATCGTGCATGAACTCACGGGCAACCTGAACTCGTCTTCTCTGACCGATAGAAAGATCCTCATTTTTTTTCTTTCTAATTTCAACTAGATTAAAGGCGATAAGAAGTTCTTCTGTTTTATCCATTCTAGTTTTTTTGTCAAGGTTCCACATCATCCCATATTTTTCAAGTGATTTTTCTACTGAGAGTGTGGGTTCGTAACTTGGTTGCTGTAAAACTACGCCGATTTTTTTTCTTATTCGCAATGGTTCCTTTGCAGAATCAATTTCTAGAACTGAAATTTTGCCACTAGTTGGTTGGATCAATGTGGTTAACAGTTTAATCACGGTTGATTTTCCTGCTCCATTTGGTCCTAGAAAACCAAAAATTTGTCCCTCATCGACATCAAGATCTATACCATCTACTGCGTTTATTCCATCATACGATTTGAAAAGCGATCTGGCAAAAACAGATTTCATGTTTCTTGAAATCCTAGACTCCTTAAATGTTAATAAGAGCTAAAAAGAAGAAATTGGGGGGAGCAACTTGTCAGAGTTTGAAGAATTATTAGAAAAAATTCAGGAACAAAAACCTGAATTAACTAAGCAAGATATTGAAGATAGGATTAAACAAAAAAAGGAAAAGATAGGCACAGGTTATTTGACAGATCAGGGAGCTCTTTTTCTTATTGCGTCAGATCTAGGAATATCATTAAAGCAGACTTTGAAAGTTGAAATGAACCTAAAGGATCTTTACGTAGGCGCTAAGGATGTATCAATTGAAAGTAGGGTGCTGAACATTTCACCTGCAAAGCAGTTTTCTAGAAAAGATGGCTCTCCTTTCCTACTTAGAACCATGACGGTTTATGATAATGATTCTGCTGTAAGTGTTAAGCTTTGGGATGAAAAAGCTAACCTGCCAGGGATTGAAGAGCTGAAACCCGGTGATTTGATAAAAATAATCAAGGCTTATGTTAAATCGGATCTTAATGGCAGTCCAACGATAAATGTTGGTTCGGGATCTAATATTGAGTCAACCAATAAAGAAAGTGAGATTTGCCCAATTGATGATCTAACTATTGACGCCAGTGAGATTAAGGAAAATCAAAGTAATCTGGTTGTTTCAGGTAAAATAGATGGCGGTATAACTACACTAGAATTTACGAACCGGCGTGGCGAACCAGGAAAGGGACTTAGAATGAGATTGAAAGGGAATGATGGTACTACAAAAGGAGTGGTGATATGGGGAAAAGATGAATCGTTCTTACCGAAAGTTATTTCCCAGAATGCAAAAGTTAGGCTCTTGGGTGTTAGAACAAAGGTAGGAAACCAAGGTCTTGAGATTCATGGAAATGAGGCAACACTGATTGAAATTGAAGGGGGAAAAGAGTTAGAACCTGTTATTGTACGCATTGGGACAAAAAGAAATGATGGAGGTAAAACTGTTGCAATATGTATAGACATTAAGAAAAACATGGTATACGTGTCAGATTCTTCAAAGATGCTAGATTCTATTAGTACTGGTGATGTTATAGAATGTATGCCTTCAAAAGTTTTTGGTAGTTCTATAACAATAAACCATGATTCGTTTCTAAGAAAAATTGATGATGATAAAAGCATACCACCATTATCCAGTCTGAGAACAAAAATTTCCGAGGTTAAATCTGGAAATGATTACTGTGTTGAGGCCATAATTTTGAAAGAGCCAGAAAGGCGAGAAGTTCAAACAAAAACTGGAGAAACAATTTTGTTATCTGAAATGTTTGTTGAAGATGACAGTGGTCAGATTTGGATTAAGGGGTGGAGAAACCAAGCTGTTCTTTTAGATGGGCTTTCTGTGGGCGAGATAATTTCTGTGACTGCAGTTAACGCAAAAGCTGGACTTGAAGGAAGAACAGAATTGTTTTTAACTCCATTTTCAGCTATTGTAAAAAAGAACTAGTCCCAAAAACCTCTTGTCATTACATACTGTCTTTCAGCTTCGTAAATTTGTTTATACATAAGCTCTTGATCAGTCATATTTCGTAAAATCCTTGCGCCAGTGTCAGCACCAACACCATAACCTGATAAGACAATTATAGCATTCTTGCCAAAAGTTTCAATCAATGAGGCAACTTTCCAGGCTCGTTTAAATCTGTGATTTTCTTCGGCAGAAAGTTTTTTGCCACTGTATTTTTTCTGAATGATTTTAATCAAATCATAATCTGAATAAAATGTGGTTGTAATTTGCCTGCTTTTACAGTATTTACAATGAAGGTTTTTCTTTACTTCTTTTGTAATAACAGCTAGTTGCCATTTGCCACAACGAGCACAAATTAGACGATGTTTCGCTTTCAACAATCGCTTTTTTACTAAATCGAGAATTGCCTTATCAACATTTGCTGGAGATGCATAATATTTTGTAGTGTGATCTAAGAGTGGTTCTGCTAATTTTGAAAACTTGTTAACATCAACCCATTCAATCTGGATTTCTTTATTTCTAACTCTGTTTAAAATGATTTCAGTGCCTTTTAGATCAAACTTGTCATGAAATAACTCTCTTAGCGCTTCTCCAACAACTGGCGTGTTTTGATACCGCTCATAAATAAAATGACCAGATTTTCTATCATAAATAGCTCCACGGCCTACCATTCCAAATTTTTTGGCAACGCACCATGTTCTCCAATTAACATTATGCGTTCCAATCAAAGATGCAGATACAACACTTGCCAGATCAAATTTCTCCATTAAAGTTTCAACAAAGATTTTTTTGCTAATTCTTGCGTTGGACTCCAAAACAATTCTATAGGCATCTGATCTTGATTGAATAACGTATCCAAGAGTAGATTCTAGTAGTGAAGAAAGTATAGTTGCCAAAGTTGAATTAATTTTTGTACCAAAACATGCATGAATAACAACATTACGATCTGTTCTTACAGATTCAATTACAATAGTTTTCTCATCAGGTATAATGTTAAAATCTAGTTCTGAAATAATTTTATTAGTCATTGATAACGAACCACGCTTTACTTTATTTCTGAATAGTCCAACTTTTTGTGCAGTATCATAATCAACAGGAATATTTTCGCCCTCCCAGTATGGCACCTTGTTTTTTTGACCACTAATTGGTTCAACATTTATTTGCAAAGATTTTTCATCAATGTTTAGTATTCTCCACTGCATTCCACGAAGAACAAAGATGTTCCCTGCTTCACCATGATCACCTACAAACCTTTGATCTAAGGATCCTATGATTTTCTTTCCAACTGAATCAAACACCTTAAATTTTAAAATGTCTGGAATTGTTGAAAGGTTCTCAAAATAATATCTAAATGCTTTTCTTTTTTTCCAAAATTTCATTTTTTTCTTGTCAAAATACAAAATATAGATCTGGTCTAAAATTTCTAGAACATTACAAAATTCATCTAATGTTATATTTCTAAACGGATATGCCTGTTTGATTATTTTATACGCAAAATCAATAGATATTTCTCCCATCTGTAGCGATAGGCCTACTAGGTGGTGAGCCAAAACATCTAGAGATTCGTTATGAATTTTTTGTTCTTCAATAGAACTATTTTTTATTCTATCAAGAATTGCTTTTGTTTCAAATTCATCATCAGGACTATTTGTGATGATTAGCCCCTTTGCAGAAGTATTTCTAAAATGTTTGCTCCTGCCTATTCGTTGCATTAATTTTGTTACTTGGCGTGGTGAACCATAATGAATTACAAGTTCTATCGAACCAATATCTAATCCTAATTCAAGAGATGATGTGCATACAACTATACCACTTGTCCCACTTCGAAGTATGCTCTCTGTTTCTTCTCTAACTTGTTTTGATAATGAGCCGTGGTGTAACTCTATATTCATCAAAGTCTTTTCCCTTAGGATTGAAGCTAAAAATTCAGATTCGCCTCTAGTGTTAGTAAACAAAAGAACTGGAGAATTTATGTCTGATTTTTCAATATATTCAATAATTGAATCTGCCACTTCAGAAATTGAGCCTTTCACAAATTTTACTTCAACATCATATTTCCTAATTGATTTATCTTGAATTATCTTACATGGTTTCTTTGTTCCAACAAGAAAGTGTGCAGCATCCTCAATATTTCCAACAGTGGCTGATAAGCCAGTTCGTATGATTTTCTGATTTGAGTTAAGTTGTAGTCTTTCTAGGCTTATTGATAGTTGAGAACCTCTTTCACTTGACAAAAGCTCATGCACCTCATCAATTATGACTCGCTCCAGTTCAGAAAGTGCCGTTAACATTTTCTGTTGAGTAAGAAGAATAACAAGCGTTTCTGGTGTTGTAATTAATACATCAGGTGGTGAGTCTGAAATTTTTTTTCTAAGTGATTGAGGTGTATCACCATGTCTAACTTGAATTGTTAGATCTTCTTGTTCAGCATATTTGATTATTCTTCGAAAAATATCTCGGTTAAGTGATCTTAATGGTGTAACATAAAGTGCCTTGATCTTTCCCTGCTTTTTTGTTTCTTTTATCTGTGAAAAAATAGGAATTACGATGCATTCTGTTTTACCAGAACCGGTTGGCGCTATAATCAATGAATCAATTTTTTGACAAATTATTGGTAGTGCTCTTTTCTGTATATCCGTTAACTGTTCAAATCCTAGTGAGTGAAATTTTTCTTCAAGAAAATTTTTAGGAGGAGGATTCTTCAATATTTTTTGTTCTAACTCGCTCATAAACCATTACACCTACAATTCCCGCAGCAAATAAAATAATTGCAATAATGGGAATATAATCAAAAAATCCTGCCATTGAATAGACACACTCTTAGTGTATTAAATAGATTAAGATACACTGGTAAGACCACTAGAAGTTATAGTATATCGAAATTTTTTATTAACAAAAGGAGAAATAACTTGGCACAGATATCCATTATCATTTTTTGAAAGTTTAATTTTAGTATGTGTATACATACTGATTGATTCTTCCAAGTTTTCCTTTTCATGTTTGTTAATAGTTCTAACAATGTTTGTTACAATTATAGGAATTTTGCCGTCAATGGCAATACTTGATAAATTATGCATGTATTTCATAAAGGAAATATGTTTTTCAAGAGACTGCTCTTTTTTTGAATACTCAAATGAGAAAAGATCTGTTATGCCATCAACTATAATCAAAGAATAGTTCTTGGGTGATGTTTTTGAAAAACACTGAATCTGTTGTGCAGTATTAGTGATACGGTTTACCTTTATTTTATCAAGTAATGATGGATTGATTTTCTGTAATTGCATCATTTCAACTAGTCTTTCAGGTCTAAACTCGCCAATTGTATCTTGGAAAAGAATATCTTTTCCACTATGCAAAGCATTAAGACAAATTTGAAAGGTCAGCTGTGTTTTTCCAGTAGCACTTTGTCCAGAAATACTAGTAACTAATCCCTCCTTAATCCCGCCACCAAGAAACTGATCTAGTTCCTTTAATCCTGTTTTAATCATGTCTTTGTTTACACTAAAAAACTAAAGAGATTTTCCTAAATAATTCAATAGGCAAGGCTTTAATTATAGTAACCAAAGAAAATTGCAATAAGTGTATAACAAGTGTCACAAACAACTGCAAAAAGACCGTTAACAACCTTACAAAAAAACACAAAAAAAAGCGTTACTGTTAGATTGAAAAATGATGTTGAATACAAAGGTAAGATAGTTAATGTTGATTCTTATATGAATTTGATAATGTCTGATGCTGAAGAAGTAAAAGATGGAAAAACCGTTGAAAAGTATGGAAGAGTAATTTTGCGAGGAAATAACGTACTCTTTATCAAATTAGAAGATGAACTTTAAACTGTAATCCAAATGTCAAAACCCTATATTTTCACATCAGAATCCGTAACCGAAGGTCATCCAGATAAGGTATGTGATCAAATTTCAGATGCCATATTGGACGAATTTCTCAAACAGGATCCAGATTCAAGGGTGGCAGTTGAGACGCTTGTAACAACAGATTTTGTTACAGTTGCAGGAGAGGTTACGTCAAAAGCTAAGTTGGACATTGAGAAAATTGTCAGAGATACGATAACAGAAATTGGTTATGACAATCCAGCATTGAAGTTTGACGCAAAAACATGTCAGGTTGTGGTAAAAATAGACCCACAAAGCCCAAACATTTCACAGGGCGTAACGGCATCAGAACAAAAGGAACAGGGAGCAGGAGACCAAGGATTGATGTTTGGGTATGCTACAAACGAAACTGACGAGCTAATGCCATTACCAATATCATTGGCTCACAAGCTGACAAAAAAACTTGCTGAGATTAGAAAATCAAAAGAATTAGCATGGTTAAGACCTGACGGCAAATCTCAAGTTTCTGTTACATATGTTGATAATAAGCCTCAAAGAGTTGAAACCATTGTAATTTCAACACAACATGACCCTGAAATATCAAATGAAGAGATTAGAAAACAGATTATTGATAAAGTGGTAAAACCTGTTTGTGAAAATTGGTGGCATGATGACATTGTAATTCATGTAAATCCAACTGGCAAGTTTGAAATAGGTGGGCCGCATGGTGATGCTGGTCTTACTGGCAGAAAAATTATTGTTGACTCTTATGGTGGAATGGGAAGACATGGCGGTGGAGCATTTTCTGGAAAGGATCCATCAAAGGTTGATAGGTCCGCCAGTTACATGTGTAGATATGTTGCAAAAAATCTCGTTGCAGCTGGTCTTGCAGACAGATGTGAAGTACAGATTGCTTATGCCATAGGAGTTTGTCAACCGCTATCATTCTCGGTTAATACATTCGGAACACACAAAATACCTGAAGATGATATCGAAAAAATTCTAAATTCCCACTTTTACATGAAGCCTGCATCCATAATTTCCCATTTAGATCTGAAGAGACCTATTTACAAAAAGACTGCATCGTATGGCCATTTTGGTAGAAGCGAACCAGAATTTACTTGGGAAAAGACAGACAAAGCTGAAGAACTAAGAAAGGCGGCTGGACTGTAAAAATTCTGCAACTGTTGTTAATTTAACATTAGATAATTTTTTAAGTTGTTTTCCATCACTTGTGTAATCTCCAACTAGAATGTTAAGAGATTCTAAACCGTAAACACTTCTTGGATTACGTTTTGCTTCATCATATGCACTCTCTAAACTGATTTTTTGAATTTTTACACTAGTATTTTTAGCAAAAAGCTTCACAAAATCTTCAAATCTTATCTTCTGAGGTCCTGCTAGGTCTAAAATCTTTTTAGAAAATTTTTTCTCAAGAACCGCCTCTAGAATAATTTTTGCAACATCTAACACAAATATTGGCTGTAATCTATATTTGCCCGAACCCGGGATAACTATGATGCCTTTTTTCATCTGCTTGGAAAGAGCTTTGGTTAGATAGTCTGTTTTTCCTATAATGTAAGAGGCACGAAATATAGTGTAATCTAATCCAGAATTCATTATTTCGCGTTCAGCCCTGTATTTTGAAACAAAATAATCTGACTGATTATTTTTGGAAACACCAAGACCGCTGATAAAGATAATTTTTTTAATGCCTGCGTTTTTACACGCTTTAATTACATTTTTTGTCAGATTGAGATTGATTTCTTCAAACGTAGATTTTGGTGATTGTCTTCCTATACCAATTAGATGTACCAAAGCATCATAATTTTTTAGTTTGGTTTGAAGTTTTGGTTCTAAGAGATTTGTAGATATTATCTTTACTTCAGAGGCATGTTTACGAAAATTTTTTCTGGAAACTCCTAAAACATTGATTTTATTTTTGTAGAGAAAATTTCTTAGATTTTTACCTACAAAACCATTAGCGCCAGTAACTGCCACTCTTGTAGATATGTTTGACATGAAAAAAATCACACAACAATTGATTTTAAGGATATAATTAGTTACTCATCGTGGATCCACCAGAAAAACCTGCAGGTAAGTTACGCACAGGATTCACTACTGGTACATGTGCTACAGCTGCCTCAGTTGCAGCTGTTTTATCAATTATTAATCAGAAAAAAACTGAATCTGTTGATGTTTTACTTCCAAAAAAATCTAGAATAAAAATTAATATCAATAGTTGTGAATTTGAAAAAAACAAGGCACATTGCTCAGTAATTAAAGACGCAGGTGATGATCCAGATGTAACGCATGGTGCTGAAATTGTTGTCGACTTGGAACTAACATCAAAACCAAACTCTATTGAAATAGATGGTGGTGAAGGCGTGGGCAGAGTAACAAAGCCTGGAATAGGATTAGAGATTGGTCAAGCTGCCATTAACCCAACTCCACGAAAAATGATCATGGAAAATTTGACTGAAGTTGGTAAGGAAATTTTAGAAAAGAATGGAATCAAGGTGATAATATCAGTTCCAAAAGGTAAGGAGCTTGGACCAAAGACTGATAATCCACGAATTGGAATTGTGAATGGAATATCAATTTTAGGAACGAGTGGAATTGTAATACCTTACTCAACTGCATCGTTTGCAGCTTCCATTAGGCAACAACTGGATGTTGTACTTTCAATGGGAGATGATACTGTTGTCTTAACAACTGGTGGAAGAAGCGAGGATTTTGCAAGAAAAGTTTTTGATCTTCCTGATCACTCTTTCGTACAGTTTGGAGATTTTTCTGGATATACGATTTCACAATGTGCAAAAAAGGGGATAGGGAAAGCGTATGTTGGGGGGTTTATTGGAAAGTTTGCCAAGATGGCAACGGGTGTAAAACAGACGCATGTAAAAGGTTCAAAAGTTAACATGAATTTTCTCTCGGAATTGGCAAAAAAATGCAAGGCTGAAGAAAATGTCATACAGAAAATAAAAAATGCAAATACCGCTAGAAATGTTCAAGAGATTATTCTTGAAAATAATATAGAGGGTTTCTTTGATCTGATTTGTTTAGAAGTTTACAAACAAATGAGGGGCCATTCAGAAAATAAGATCCCCATTGAAATTATTCTGTTTAATTTTGATGGAAATGTTTTGGCGCGTTATCCCAAACAGTAAGGAATTTTATTAAACTAGCAGACAACTAACACATGGAAAGAATAGCAATTTTAGCCATAACAAAAAATGGCATTAAGATCGCAAAAGAACTGAAAGAAAAATTCTCTTCTTGGAATGTGTTTGCGCCAGACAAATTCTCTGATGGTAATGTCAACATTAACTGGTATACTGACAGCACAACGACAAAAATTATGGAATTGTTCAAATCAAATGATGCGCTAGTTTGCTTGTTCTCCTTAGGTGCTGTTATAAGATTAATCTCGCCTCATTTGAAAGACAAGAAAACCGATCCTGCAGTTATTGTAATTGACGACAAGGCTCAGTTTGTTATCAGTTCACTTTCTGGACATCTAGGTGGAGCAAACCAGCTGACAAATGACATTGCAGCAAAGCTTGGTGCAACACCTGTAATAACAACAGCGGCTGATGTAAACAAAACCATTCCGGTGGATCTTGTTGGAAAAGATTTTGGATGGAAGATTGACGATGACTCTAATGTAACTAAGGTAAGCGCGTTTATGGTAAACGAAGAAAAAATTGGTGTATACCAAAACTGTGGAAAAAAAGATTGGTGGGCAGATAAGCTACCAGCTAACGTTACCATATATCCTACAATCAATGAATTAAAAAATTCAGATTCTAAGGGATACTTGATCATAACAGATGAGATTGTTGATGATAATAGTCTGTTACAAAATGCTGTAGTATATAGACCGCCAAGTCTAGTAGTGGGAGTTGGATTACACTGGGATACTGCAAAGGATACTATCAAAGACGGCTTGATGAGCTGCATGAATAAATTCAAACTTAGTGAAAAATCAATTGCAAGGTTTGTCTCAATTAAGAAAGAAAAAGACGTAGCTGGTCTTGTTGAACTTGCAAAGGAAATGTCAAAACCTATACAACATTTTGAAAAGGAAGAGCTTGCTTCTATTTCTACTCCAAACCCATCAAAGACAGTTCAAACATTTGAAGGTACACCGAGTGTGTCAGAGGCTGCGGCAATCAAGAGCTCTGAAGGAAAACTAGTAGTTGAAAAACAAAAATTTCCTCCAAACTTGACAATAGCAATTGCGAGGATTCCAAATTGAAGAGAGGATTGTTATTAATTGACAGAGGAAGCCGAGAAAAGGAAGTAAAGGAAGAGTTGGAAGTTATCTGCAAGAAGATAAAGGAAAAGGGAAATTATGAATTTTCTAACTATTGCTTTTTAGAAGTTATACCACCATTTATTGAGGAAGGTATTAACCAAAGCCTTACTCACGACATTGATGAATTGACGATTGTTCCGTACTTTCTTTATCCTGGAAAAAAGATCAAGGCTGCCGTAAACGAATCAATCGGATTTCAGGAAAAAACAGACGTAAAACTTCGAATAACCAAGCCCATGAGCATGCACAAAACTATGATTGAACTTGTCGATAACAGAGTTACATCAGCATTAAGTGAAAACTCTGTTAACCTGCCGAAAAATAGCGTGGATGTGCTTGTCATTGGGCATGGAAGTAAGGATCCGAACGCCAGACGTTCCATGGAATATGTAATTGATGGGATAAAACCTACATACAGAAACGTAAGTTTCTGCTTTTTGGAAATAGAGGAGCCTAACATTAAACAGGGAATTATGAAATGCAAAAATGACAATCCTGAGGTATTGGTGGTTGTCTTTTATTTTTTGCATGAAGGTGCGCATGTAAAACGAGATATTTACGAAGACCTGAATCCTGCATTGGAAGAAGCAAATTTGCAGAAAGTGCTAATTACAAAACATATTGGAATTGATGACAAGATGATTGATCTCATCATTGAAAGAACCAAGGAAGTGGAAGTTGCAAACTAGAAAAGGACAATCAATAGAGGATGAAAGCATGGAGATCATTGAGCGTGAGGTTGGATCTCATCCATATAACAAGATGGAATGGCCAATAGTCAGAAGAATTATTCATGCTACAGCAGATTTTGATTTTGCTGGAGAAAACAAGATAGTTTTCCACAAGGATGCAATCACAAGTGGGATTAATGCGCTGAAAAACGGCTGTAGCATAATTGCAGATGTGAATGGAGTGATAGGCGGATTGAACAAGCAAAACCCAAAAGATTTTGGAAATAATCTAATCTGCAACATTTCGGATCCAGATCTAGCCGAAAGGGCAAAGCAAGAAAATAAAACTAGGGCACAGATGTCCATGCGAATTGCAGCTTCTGAGATGAATGGGGGAATCTTGGTAATAGGGAATGCTCCAACTGCATTATTGGAAGTAATCAAGATGATTCGAGAGGGAGTTACAAAGCCTGCGTTAGTTATAGGAATTCCCGTAGGATTCGTGTCCGCAGCAGAATCTAAAGAAGAGCTGCAAACTGTTGATGTTCCGTTTATCACCAATACTGGCAGGAAGGGTGGAAGTTCCTGTGCTGCGTCAATTGTTAATGCATTATTCAAACTGTTAAGGGAAAATTAGTAGATGGTTGGCAAAAAAGTTGCATCCTTCTGTATCATAATTATTGGAATGCTTGTTACTATACCGTTCAATTACATATATGGAATAGGTGGTTTTGAAGTCGATGCAGTTTGGGCAATTGTTGGAATTGTTATGATTGCTTCAGGTTTTTATTTATTAAAAACAAAATTCTAGGTAGAGTTTTGAACTAACTTTGCAGCATATTTTGCACTGTCAAAGTATAGGTGGCAGTATGACGCAAGTGTATTGTATTCCGTAAGTGCATCCTTTTTTCTGGCTATTCCCTCACCAATCTT
>Ga0257109_1000117_pt1 | contig 22620 bp, 10 predicted proteins | sample LP_taG_8_FD_191566 | JGI IMG/M metagenome (GOLD analysis project Ga0257109, IMG submission 191566) | Marine microbial communities from Northeast Subartic Pacific Ocean, Canada - LP_J_2011_P26_2000m | ecosystem: Environmental > Aquatic > Marine > Oceanic | place: Canada: Northeast Subartic... | reverse complement strand
TCAGCTTGATCGCAACATCCCGCTTGAGCACCGTGTCGGTGGCCCGGTAAACCGTGCCCATTCCGCCCGCGGCGATTCTCGAGTTCAACTCAAAATGCTCGAGCATCATCGGCATCATCAGTTCCGCGCCGCACTTGGTGCAGTCCGCTGTCTCCAGCGGTCGCAGTTCGCCGGGAATAAAGGCGTTGGCCCCGCACGACATGCAGTTCACCAGCTTCAGCGGCTTGCCTTGTGTCTCCTCGACTTCCGAACTCACCGGCGCAAACTATCATACAACCCCACCGGTTGCCAATGCCGACAGGCCAAGCGGATATTAAACCAAACCGACCCCGGCGCACCGTTGGATTGGTTTGACTCGCAAACTTTCCTTGGTACTCTCCGCGCTCTTTTGCCGGGGCACACCCGGCACCCCCAATCAGAACAAAGTTTATGGCAGCAAAAAAAGCTACGAAATACGTCTATCACTTCGGCAAAAAAACCGATGGCAACGGCAAGATGAAGGCGCTCCTCGGCGGCAAGGGCGCGAACCTCGCCGAGATGACACGCATCGGTCTCCCGGTGCCTCCGGGATGCACCATCACCACCGAGGTCTGCACCTACTACAACGACCACAAAAAGTCGTACCCCAAAGTGCTGCAAAAGCAAATGGAGGATGGGATCGCCCGGATGGAGCGGCAACTCGGCCAGAAGTTCGGCGACAAAAAGAACCCGCTCCTGCTCTCCGTCCGCTCCGGCGCGCGCGAGTCGATGCCAGGCATGATGGACACCATTCTCAACCTTGGCCTGAACGACGAGACGGTCGAGGCCTTGGCCAAGTCCAGCGGCAACGCCCGCTTCGCCTGGGACAGCTACCGGCGCTTTATCCAGATGTACGGCGACGTCGTCATGGGCGTGCAAAAACTGCCGACCGAGGACGAGGAGCCGTTCGAGATCCTAATCGAGCAGGTGAAGAAGAAACTCCTCGGCAACGCTCACGCCGATGACACCGATCTTTCCGCCGAGAATTTGCAGGTGCTCGTCGCCGAGTTCAAGAAGCTCGTGAAGAGCCGCACCGGCAAGGCGTTCCCGAATGATCCATGGGATCAGCTTCGCGGCTCGGTCGGCGCTGTGTTTAGTTCTTGGATGAACGACCGCGCCATCGTTTACCGCCGCAAGTACAACATCCCTGTCGAGTGGGGCACGGCGGTCAACGTGCAATCGATGGTGTTCGGCAACACCGGCGACAACTCCGGCTCCGGCGTCGCCTTCACCCGCGACCCCGCCACCGGCGAAAACGTTTTCTGGGGCGAGTTCATGATGAACGCCCAAGGCGAAGACGTGGTGGCCGGCGTCCGCACACCGGATCCCGTTGCCGACCTTAAGAAAGTTTTGCCCAGCGCGCACAAGGAACTGCTCCGCATCTGCAAGGTGCTCGAGAAACATTTCCGTGACGTGCAGGACTTCGAGTTCACCATCGAGGAGGAAAAAGTGTTCATGCTCCAGACCCGCAACGGCAAACGCACCGGCTTGGCCGCTGTACGCATCGCCTGCGAGATGGTGAAAGAAAAACTGATCTCATGGAAAGACGCCGTGACACGCATCCCGGCGGACGACTTGGATCAGTTGCTCGCCCCGGTCTTTGACCAGGCGGCGGTGAAGAAGGTCAAAACCATCGCCAAGGGCCTCCCGGCAGGCCCGGGTGCCGCCACCGGTAAAGTGTACTTCAACGCCGACCGCGCCGAGGCGGCCAAGGCCAAGGGCGAGGAAGTGTTACTCGTCCGCCTCGAGACATCCCCTGAGGATTTGCGCGGCATGATCGCAGCCAACGGCATTCTCACCGCACGCGGCGGCGTCAGTTCCCACGCGGCGCTCGTCGCACGGCAAATGGGTAAAATCTGCGTTTGCGGCGCTGCCGGCGTGCAGATCAACTATGCAAAGCGCACGATGAAGATCGGCAAAACAAACTTTAAGGAAGGTGATTTCCTCTCAATCGACGGCACCAGCGGCGAGATTTACCCGGGCGAAGTCAAGACCGCCCCGTCGGAAGTCGTCCAAGGCCTGCTCGAGAACAAGGCCGCAGCCAAGCGCAGTCGCACGTACAAAAACTTCACGCAGATCATGGCTTGGTGCGCCAAGGCCACCAAGATGCAGGTTCGCACCAACGCCGACTCACCGGACCAGGTGAAAAACGCCATCGCGTTCGGCGCGACCGGGGTCGGCCTGTGCCGAACCGAGCACATGTTCTTCGAGGGCGACCGCATCGACGCCGTGCGCCAAATGATCCTCGCCGACAACGAGGCCGCCCGGCGCAAGGCAATCAAGAAACTGCTCCCCTACCAGCGCAAGGATTTCGAGGGCATCTTCAAGGCGCTCAACGGTCTGCCGGGAACGATTCGTTTGCTCGACCCGCCGTTACACGAGTTCCTCCCGCACGATGCCAAGCAGATCGGCGACTTGGCCAAAAAGCTCAAGGTCAAGCCAGCCGAGATCAAGCAGCGCGTCGACGAGTTGCACGAGTTCAACCCAATGCTTGGCCACCGCGGATGCCGCCTGGCCATCTCCTACCCGGAGATCGCCGAGATGCAGGTACGCGCCATCTTCGAGGCCGCCGCCAACATGCAGAAGAAAAAGATCAAAGTGAACCCGGAGATCATGGTGCCGCTCGTTGGCTTCAAGAAGGAACTCGAGTTGCAGGTCGAGATCGTCCGCCGCGTAGCCAAGGAGGTCAGCAAAGAAAAAGGCGTGAAACTCAAGTACCTCGTCGGGACGATGATCGAGGTGCCGCGTGGCGCGCTGACCGCCGACGAGGTGGCCGAGGTCGCCGAGTTCTTCAGCTTCGGCACAAACGATCTCACCCAGATGACCATGGGCATGAGCCGCGACGACTCCGGTTCCTTCCTGCCGAACTACGAGGAGGAGGAAATCGTCACGAACAACCCGTTCGCCGTGATCGACCAAGCCGGCGTTGGCCAGTTGATGGAGATCGCCGTGACCAAGGGCCGCAGCACCCGCAAAAACATCAAGCTGGGCATCTGCGGCGAGCACGGCGGCGAACCCAGCAGCGTGAAGTTCTGCTACGGCCTTGGCCTGAACTACGTGAGCTGCTCGCCCTTCCGCGTTCCGGTGGCCCGCTTGGCCGCCGCCCAGGCTGCCTTGGCCTAATACCAAGCGGTTGGCCAAGCGCAAAATATTCCACAAACGCCCGGTTCCGCGCCGGGCGTTTTTCTTTCCCCTTGACCGTCTGCGGGTTGGCCAGCAGTTTTCCCGCGTGAGAATTCTCTTCACGACCCTGTTTTTTGCGTTCCTGACCGCCTTGGCCTCGGCGGCGGACATGGGGCGCTCTGTCGTTCAGGTGTTGGTGTACAGCCAGACCCCGATTTGGGATGCCCCGTGGCGAAACAACCCAGTGGCCGGCTCCAGCGGCACCGGGTTTGTGATCGACGGCGATCGTGTCATGACCAACGCCCACGTTGTCAGTTGGGCCAAGCAGATTGTTTTGCGTCGGTTTCAGGATCCTCGACCATGGCTTGCCCGTGTTGAATACATCTCCCACGAATGCGACCTGGCTGTGCTCAAGGTGGACACTCCCGGTTTTTTTGACGGACTCAAGCCCCTGCCCCTTGGCGGGTTGCCGAAAGTTCAGTCCACAGTGGTGACCTGCGGTTACCCGGCCGGAGGCAAACAGATCAGCTACACCCGGGGTGTTGTCTCCCGCATCGAGATGCAGAATTACGTGCACATCGGCAACAGGGCGTTCCTGTCTGTGCAGACGGATGCCGCCATCAACCCCGGCAACAGCGGCGGGCCGGTTTTCCAGGGCGACGAGGTGGTGGGAATCGCCTTCATGGGCACTCCGGGACTGGAGAACACCGGTTTCTTCATTCCGTCGGCCGTGATTAGTCATTTTCTCGAGGACGTAAGCGACGGCAAATACGACGGCTTCCCCAAGGCCGGTGTCCGGATTGTTTCCCTCGAAAACCCGGCGTATCGCCGTTATCTCGGCCTGCCGGTCACCGGCGACGGCGCGAGGATTGACAGCCTCGCCGATTACACAGAGAAGGCGGGCCTCCTGAAAAAGGACGACGTCATCCTCGCGGTCGGGGAACATGCCGTTGGCAGCGACGGCACGATCCTGCTGGAAGGCAATCGCGTCTACTGCACCACCGCATTTCAGGTGCCTCAGAAGGGTGAGAAACTTAAGCTGAAGATCTGGCGTGACAACAAAGAGCTCGATGTTGCGGTCCCAATGGAAGTGCGCGACGATGACATCAACATCGGCAACCTGTATGACGCCCCGCCCCGATACTTTGTTTTCGCCGGACTGGTCTTTACGCCGCTTACGCTCGATTACGTGAAAACCTTCGGGCGCAACTGGCGCGGTGTTGCGAATTTGGAGATGATTTACGAGCTGTACTACCGGCGCAACGAGACGCCGGCCAAGGTTCGCAAGGAGCCAGTTGTCCTTGCCACGACCCTGGCGCACCCGGTAAACGCAGACATGCGCCTGGCCAGTCGGGCGATGGTCGACACGATCAACGGCAAACGCATCGAAACCCTCGAGGATGTGATCGCTGCTTTCGAGGAAAACACAAAACCGCAGCACATAATTCAGTTTATCTCGGGCACCGTGGAGTGCCTGGACAACACCCGGGCTGAACTGGCCAACCCCGAAATTCTTTCAACCTACGGCATCCAAACCGATCGCCGCCTATGAAAATTAAAACTCCACTAATTTTAGCCTCCTGCATCCTCGTCACGACCTCCGCTGTTTTCAGTCAGGACGCCCCCGAGCCGGACTGGCAGGCGAGCATCGTTACTTTTGACATCACGCGTAATAACTTCAACTTCCGCATCCCGTGGGATAAGCGGGCGCAAACCGCAGCCAAGCTTGGAACCGTCATCGAGGGCAACGAAATACTGACAACCGCCCAGGGCTTGGCCAACCGCACATTGGTTCGACTGCAAAAAGGCGGTCGCGGCAAATGGTACAACGGCAGCGTCGAGTGGGTTGATTACCAGGCAAACCTCGCCGTCGTCGGTGTCAGCGACCCGGCGTTTTGGGAGGGGTTGGCACCGTTGCGTTTCGCCCAGGCAAACGAACTGAAGAGAAACCTGCAGATCGTGCGTTGGCGCGGCGGGAACATCGAGCGGCGCGCGGCGGAGTTCAGCCGCTTCAGCGTGGCGGACGCCAATTTCAACCAAGCGCCACGCATCGAGATGAAAGCCAGCTCGGAAATGGAGGGCGCCGGCAGGGGTGAGCTCATGGTGTCGGGCGGTCGCGTCGTCGGCCTTGTGGCCAGCAAATCCGCCAGCACGTGCTCGGTGATCCCCGCCCCGTTCATCACGTCCATCCTCGAGAAACGCGCCTCCGACGACTATCGGGGTCTTGGTTTTTTCGACTTCATTTGGCAGCCGGCATCAAACCCCGCCACGACAAAATATTTTGAGTTCAGCGGCCAGGCCGGCGGCGTGCTGCTCATCAAGCCGTCAACCCGCCCGGGAGCCAAGTCACCGCTCAAGCTGCACGATATTATTCTCGAGATTGACGGCTACCCGATCGACATACAGGGGGATTACCTCGACCCCGATTACGGTCATGTCATCATGGAACACCTTGCCTGCCGCAAAAAATGGGCGGGCGACATTGTTAAATTCAAAATCTGGCGGGACGGCGATAAACAGGAAATCGATTACGTCCTGCCGAAGGCTGATTTCTCAAAAAACCTCATCATTGACGGCCCCGTTGGCAAGGAACCCACCTACGTGATCGCCGGCGGGTTGGTGTTCGTGCCGCTCTCGGCTGAATTCTTAAGCAGTTGGGGTGCTAACTGGCAGCGAACCGCCCCGTTCCGGCTGGTTTACTACAATAAACAGAAAGCCAAAAAAGACCAGCCGTCCCTGGTGGTTTTGTCGCTGGTATTGCCGGATAGCTACAACATCGGCTATCAGGAACGGAACACGCAAAACCTTGTCCTCGACCGGGCGAACGGCAGGCAAATCTCCAAACTGGACGACCTGATTGGTGCGCTCGAAAACCCGCAGGACGGCTTTCACGTCTTCCAGTTCAACAAAGGAAGCTCCGTTCAAAAAATCATCCTCGACGCCGAGCAACTGGACGAAGCCAACCAACGCATCGCCAAGCGTTACGGCGTCGCCCGGTTGCAAAAACTCAAGTAAGCTCGTCGAGCAGATGCCACACGCGGAGCGCTTCCGACACGCCCCACGCTTGGGCATCGCAACCCCGTTGCCGGTGCGGGGCGTCGCCGTCGAGAATCTCCGGCACCTGGCCAAGGCAACCCTCGTTCATTAACCCGGCGGCACTTCCCAAGTAGCCCTTGGCCGCCTCGACAGCGCCGGGATCGCTTGGCCAGGCGCGAACGAGCGCCTCACAAAACTGCGGCAGAAACCAAGTCCAAGCCGTGCCGTTGTGGTAGGCCGGTTTGCGGCGCGCATCCTCGTCGCCCTCGTAGTGTCCCCAATAGGGATTTGCCGGGTCGTTGAGCAGTTCGCCGTCGTGCCGAACCTCGTGCGGCGTCTGCGCTGGCAGCGGAGCGAGTGAACGCACCGCACCGGGAACGAGCAAGTGCCGGGTGGCCGCATCGACGTTGGCCCGGGCGATCGAGCCACTGACGACTCCCAAGCTGACGGCGATCAGGATGTTGGAGCGAAGGTTCCCGTCGGTCGTCGCCTCGGCGGCGGGTTGCCCCTGCTTGGCCAGGAGACAGTCGGCAAGCCAACCGCGCTCATCGCACCAAAACAGATCGACGAAACTTTGCTCGGCCTTGGCCAAGCGCGAAGACCACCCGCCGCTTGGTTCCAGCTTGGCCAAGTGGGCAAGCAGCCGGATCCACAGCGCCTGGATTTCAACCGGATACCCCACGCGCTGCGTGCCGGCCGGATGATTGGTGTCCATCCAGGTGAAATGCACCGGGCTGAAAACCAAGCACGATTCAGCATCCATCCGTATGCCTGTGGGAGTTCTGTCGCTGTAACTTTCCCCGATGCTTTTGACGACGGAAAGGAACGTCCGACTCCCCTCGCCCACTTTTTGAGCGTAAAAAGCTTCACCCAATTTGTCCGACAACTCCTCGATCGCCAAAGCCAGCCAAAGCGGTGCGTCGGACGTTTCGCGGTTAGAGTCGTTATCGCCAAAAATAGCGTTAGGAACCGTGCCGGCCTTTTCATGTGAGGCGAACAAACCGACAACGGCCCGTGCATCGTCCAGCCGCCCGGCGGCAATCAGGCCTCGAACGGCAATCAGCGAGTCGCGGCCCCAGTCCAAAAACCAGGGGTACCCGGCAATGATCGACTTACCCTCGCCACGCTGCACCACGAACGCATTCATCGCAGAGTTCAGCGCTTGGCCAAAGCCATCCCAATCGTCATCCCAATCAATTTCATCCGGGCAATCCGCTTGGCCAAGCGTTTGCTTAGTCGGCTCGTTGATTGAGATCAGCAACTCGGCCGCTTGCCCAAACTGTATGGGCAGTTGAAACCATCCGGGGCTAAAGGCGTCGCCGCTGGCAACTTGGCCGCGTGACGCTTCGACTGGATGCGGGATGTCGCGGCACCATTCCTCCTCCGCAAAAAACCGGCCGCAAGTTGCGAGGGCAACCAAGCGACGCTCACCCGATGGGACGAACTCGAAACCAACGCCCTCGGCCAACGGGCGGGTCGCTTCACGAAAATGCTTCTCGGTTTCGGCGTCGAGCTTAGTTTCCTCATGAAAACTTCGATCCTCAATGTCCAGGCGAACGGTTGCCTCCACCTTGTCTTCTTGCCCAATCCCCTCTGCCTCAAACCGAAACTGGATCGCGTTTTGCCCGCGAGGCATTTCTGCTGCAATTTTAAGCCGAACGGAACGCCCTTCGCCTGCCGGAACTTCGAGTTGCCACCAAGTACGCTCTCCCGCGCCAAATGAGATCATGCGTGTGCGGTCCAGTTCAGCCAGAAAACCATTCACGTCCACCCAGACGCGGAGTCGCTTGGCCATCACCCACCGATCCACCGGCAGGGTAGGGTGCAGATTGGCCGCCAGCACGCAATCGTACTTGGACTGTGATTCACCCAGCCACGCGCTCATTCGGGACATGGCTCCCCGCCCGTTGGTAAGTAGGCTCATCGGCAACTGCCTGCAGTCCAGCAATTCAAAATCAAAAAAGAACGAAGCCACGTCCGGTTCGACCGGGAGAAACTCAATGAGCGATGAAATGCGGCAAGTTTTGTTGCCGTAAGCGATCAACTCAAGATTCCAAGTCTCGTTTCGACAAAGGCATTCGAGAAGAGCGAAGTGGCTGCCGTTGACGAATTGGCTTTGTCGATTGATTGAATCAAATAGGCTTTCATTATCGCTTAAGCAAACACGGAACGGGGAATCGTGCTCGATGAGCAGGTCGTGCCCGGCCGGAACCATCGTCACTCGGTTTGCATTGCTGACAGTCCAACGGATCACGCTTGGGTAAGCGTCGGAATGGATGCCGGATTCAACGGATTGCGCGAGGCGTTCGGGGATCGGCGGCTCGGTTGGTTTTGGCTTGCTGTGTTGCAGGCAGTGAACGGCGCCCTTGGCCAAGCGAAATCTTGTGGTAGTCGAAGCGCTCTCCCTAGCCCTCTCCCGCTGGGAGAGGATGTTGTCGGTGTTCGGCGGCGCTTGGCCAAGGAGGTCGGTTGGTTGTTGCCAAGCGGGCGGCAGGGCCAACTCAAGTGCGTTTTCTTTGTCGCAGTCGAGGTTGGCGAGGATGAGCAGGTCGTCGCCGTTTTTGGATTCGCGCAGCAGGGCGAACACAGGCGACTCGTGCGGGCTGAGCCGGGTGAGTTTTGTGCCGTCGCGGAAGCATGGGTGCGTGGCGAGCAACTCGTTCAGCTCGGCGAGTTCGGCGACGATGTTTTCGTCCGCGCCCCAGTTCAAACCGGCGCAGCCGTGGACGTATATTTTTTGTTCGGCCAGCCACTCGACGCCGCACGTGAAGCCGTAAGCGCCGTTGATGCTGGTGAGCGCGCTGAGCCGGTTTCGGAGCAGCGACCAGTCGCGGCCTTTTTCGGCCAAGCGACTGTTGTCGTGCGTTTCGCTGTAATGAACGAGCAGGCCGATTCGGCTGCCCTGCTTGAGCGCATGGTCGAGATAACCGGCGACTTGGCTGCCGGAGAATTCCTGGAACAGCTCCGAGTAGGCCCACTGCATGCCGCCCTCGGTGAGGCGTGTTTCGGTGTCGTCCCAGCCGCCGCCGAGGCCCTCGAGCAAAAAAACAGTGTCCGGAAACTTCAGGCGAACTTTTGCGGTGATATAGCGCCAAACCGCCAGCGGCACCTTGTAGCCGGCGTCGCAGCGGAAGCCATCGACACCACGGCGGCACCACGTCAGGAATGCTTCCTCCAACTGTCTCCAAAGCGCAACCGGCTCGGGGTCGATCTCGACGAGGTCTTCCCAAATCACGCCCCAAGCGCCGGGGCTTTCGAACTTGCCATCGTCCAGACGGCAAAACCATTCGGGGTGATTTTCCTGCAGCACACTCCCCCAGCCGGTGTGGTTGATGACGAGGTCGAGCATGAGGTAGCCGCCGAGTCGGTGCGTCTCATCGGCCAACTCAACGAACTGGTCGATACCGGTTGTTTCGCGGTCGAACTCAACCAACGCCGAATCGATTGCCGTGAGGTCGAGCGCGGCGTAAGGGCTGCCGTAACGGCCCATGCGCGCGTCGGGAGTGGTCGGCGCTGGGTTGATGGGGAGCAGGTGCAGCCACTTGCATTTGAGGCGGCCAAGGATGTGCGGCAACTCGGCCGTCAAGTCGCGCAGCGTTCCGCTTGGCGGGATGATCGTCCACCCGCCGTCCTCGAGCTTGGCCAAACGCTCATCGAGTGGCGCGGTGGCCGGTTGGTTGGTAATTTTGGTCGCACCGAACAGGCGCGGGAAGGCGCAGTAAATAGTGTTCCCGAAACGGGTGTGCGCCGGGTGGACGCTGATCGTGATGTTTTTGCCCTCAACCCAGTGGTGGAAACCGGACGCATCGCGGACGTGGGCAGTCGCCTTGAAAAAACCGGCTTGGTTCAGCGGCACGTCGATGCGCCAAGCGCCGTCGTCGGGCGACATCTCGAGGTCACGCCAGCCTTCGTCGGTCGGTGTGCTGCCGGACTCGACCGGGTCGATGATTGACCTCAGAACCTCCCGCGCTTGGCCAAGCGTGGTGCGGAGGCACACCTTGAGGGGGTCGGCAGTGGTCTGGGCCAGCGACAACTCGAACCGGATCGTGTCGCCGACAAAGCGTAAGTGCTGACTGCCGGGCGCCGGTTGCAGCGTCGGGGTGAGCTTCCCGCGTAAATCAGCCTCGCTCATGGTGCGCTTGGCCAGGGCGTGTCGGAGACAGCATCAACCGATGGCTTCCTTGAGTTTGTCGAGCCACTTGGGCACGGCGACCCACGGGTTCTCCTGCGCTTCGTACTCGAGCACGACGAATCCCTGATAGCCGCCATCGCGAAGAATCTTGACGAGCCGACCTACGTCAGCAGCACTTTTTTGTTTCGCGCCGCGCGGTTGGACTTGCACCTTGAGTTGCACGTTCACGGCGTCCGGCACGCAGCGGGCGATGTCGCCGTAAACGTCATCGGTGTGGAAATTGCCGGTGTCGAGATTGATGCCCACCCACTCGCTTTGGGTCGCCCGGACGATTTCAAGAAGACTGTCGGCCTCGGCGACGATGCCCCCGTGGTTTTCGATGCCGAGAAAGACGCCCCGTTTGCCGGCGTATTCGCCGACCTCCTCGAGCGCCTCGATGCAGAGCGATTGGGCCTGCTTGAGCGAGCGGCCATTGGTGCCACCGGCAAAGACCCGGACGTGTGGCGCGCCCATGTGCACGGCGTTGTCGATCCACTTTTTTACGTGGGCAATTTGCCCGTCGCGTTTCGCGCCTTTCGGCAGGGTGAACACGTTGCCAACGGCGGTGCCGCTGATGGCGATGCCACGCAGGAACGCGTGACGCTTGAGGGCAACCAACCCGGCTTGGGTTATTTGCGGATCGAGATAATAGCTGGTCAGTTCAGCGCCTATGAGCCCGTGATCGGCGCAGTAGTCGATGAAATCGTGCATGTCGATGGCCTTGGCATCGCCAGGGCGTCGCTGCTCGTGAGTGGCTGTTCTGAAGTAGTCGCGGAAGCTGTACGCGGCCAGGCTCAGGTTGAGTCGAGGCTTGCCGTTGCGCCGGATCGGCGCCGCGGCGGAAAGGCGAACCGGCAAAACCGCGCCAAGGCCAGCGGTGGCTGAAACGGTGCCGACGGTTTTGAGAAAGTCACGCTTGGTGAGTTGCATCGTGGGGGGGATTCAACAGCGAAGCCGCTTGGGTTCCAATCCAAATCGCTTGACCAAGCGCGTTTTCCCGACACGCAGTGCGGGATTTCCACACGTCGTTTATGCCGTAAAACCGGCTTTAAATGCCATATTTGCGGCAGATCAATCTTTGACAGTTGGCCTGTCCAATGCTAGTCCTTCCGTCATGAGTTCTTGGTCGCGAAAGGTTTCCACCGCGCTCGGCCTGGCAATGTGGGTGAGCGTCGGTTTTATGGGGTCAGCCACGTTGCGTGCCGACAGCACCGAACCGTTCATTTACTCAACAGAGCTTAAAGAGGAGCAGGTCGTCATTAGCGTACATGTGCCGGCGGGCCACATGAGCACCGTTTTGGAAATCAGCAACGACGTTGCATCCGGGTGGCAGCCGATTGTCGCGGGAAAACTGAGCGGCGAGGAGGGCCTCGTGACGTTCACATTTCCCGATAATCAACCGATTCGTTTCATGCGCGTGAAGGCTGGCCCAAGCGCCGAGTTGCCCAAGGTTCCGTTTTCTGAACCGGAACATTTCTCGGTTGAACCCGGCTTCTACGTGTTCCCCGAGTACGAAGACGGCAAAGTGCCCCCGTTCGGGTTGAATCCGGTTTGGAGCCTTGGCCAAGCAAAAAAAATAGGCCACTTGCTGAACCGAATCGCCTACGGGCCGAGTTTGTTGGATGTCAGCAAGGTGGAGGAGATTGGGGTGGAAGCGTATATTGAGTCGCAACTGAACCCGTCAACCGCAGGTTGGCAACCCTCTCCAAGGCAAATTAAAAAAGAAGCCGAACTGTTTTTCAGCCATGAACCAACCGTCGAAAAGATTCATATGGAGGAAGGAGAAACCTGGCGGTACTTCAAGGGAACCAAACAGCCGCCAGCAAGTTGGAGGGCGATTAATTTTGACGACAGCGAGTGGGATGCAGGCCCATCCGGTTTCGGCTACGGAGACAACGACGACATGACGAAACTATCGGACATGCGGTTTTATGAGGAAACTGCCGACGAACCCGAACAACCCGGTTACCTAAGCCTGTTCATTCGACGCAAGTTCCAGCTCAGAGATCCGTCTGAAATCAAACAGCTAATATTCCGGGTGGACTATGATGACGGTTTCATCGCCTACCTTAACGGGCGGGAAATTGCACGTGCCAACCTGGACGGAGTTGCCCGCTATAACACCAAGGCAAAAAAAGGCCATGAAGCCGGAGACCCTGTGGACTTCGATATCACTAAAAAACTAGGCATTATACGTGAGGGCGACAACATGCTCGCAATACAGGTTCACAACGACAAGCTCACGAGCAGTGACCTGACCATAATTCCAAGACTGGTCCAGCGAACCAAGCTGGATCTGCCCCCTGTGAAACGGATCAAAGACATTTCATCCCTACAACAACTGATTCATTTGCGGGGAATCTATTCACGGCGCCAGCTACAGGCTGTTTTGGCTGAGTTTTGGGAGAACCACTTCACAACCGATTACGACAAGTTGGTTGAATATCTTGAAGACCTGGAAAACTCAGACGGCCGAGAATCCATGAGTTCTAAGCAGGCCAAGCAGGAAGCCACACAGATGGAGTGGCAGGAATACGAGTTTTTTCATGACAACGCACTCGGGAATTTTGGCGACCTCCTGCTTTACAGCGCCACCAGCCCATCAATGCTCATTTACCTCGACAACGTCCTGAACGAAAAAAAGGAGCCAAACGAAAACTACGCAAGGGAAATTCTTGAGTTGTTCGGGTTCGGTGTCGACAACCGCTACAACCAAACCGACATTGAGGAACTGGCCAAGGCGTTTTCCGGTTGGAACATCCGAAAAGCCTGGCCCGGCGATGTGAAACCGTTCCCGACGTCGGCCCGAGCCCCCTTCACAGAAGAGAGTGCTCAATACCAGGATGACAACAAGCTTAAGACCGGTCGGGTGTGGCGCTATTTCAAGGGACTAGCAGAGCCCTCACCCAAGAAGGTTGGCAATGACATGATCCCCACTCTGGAGTGGACACAACCTGGGTTCAACGACACCAAATGGTCTCGTGGTACGGTGAGCATTGGCTACGGTGACAATGACGACAAAACAATCCTTGGCGATATGCGTAACCGGTACACCTCAATTTATCTTCGCCACGCTTTCTCCATTGGGGACCCGTACGGAATGGATAACCTGATGCTTCATGTAGAGTACGACGATGGATTCATCGCCTACCTGAATGGTGAGGAAATCGGACGAAGCAGCACAATGAACTTCACAGGATCCCCGCCCCCGTTCGACGTCGAAGCCAACGCCGGACATGAGGTCACAGCCAAGCCGGCGATGATCAACCTGAAGGACCATTTTCAGCTGCTTAAGCCTAGTCCTGAGCAGAACGTTCTCGCAATCCAAGTACACAACACCACTAGGAATAGCTCGGATCTTTCCATCCACCCCAGGCTGATCGAACGGAAGACTCTTGCGGGCAGCATTGAAAACGGGGATCCGAATGGGGAGTGGACGTTCCGCTTTATTCCCGAGCAACATCACATCGGCACAAAAACCCTTTTCAAGGGGACAGAGCACCAACATCGGATTCGTGCCAATCAGCGTGGCATTAACGGGGTCAACGATGCCATCAGCGTTATTGACAGAATGGTTGGGCACCCGTCAACCAGTGAATTCATCTGTCAAAAACTCATCAACAAGTTTGTCTCGGATGAAATCAGCTTGCAGACATACCACAGCCGAACCGCCCCCTCCGAACTGCTCCAACTCATGGACCAGGCTCTTGAGGCGTGGCACTCCACCAAGCCGGCTGGCGATATCGAAAAAGTCATGAGGATCATTCTGGATCCCAAGAAACAACAGGGCGCCTTCTGGCAGGACATCGGATATCGCGGGAAGATCAAGACGCCAATAGAGTACATCAACAGTTCGATACGGGCATTGGACGCGGATGTCACGGGGGACAAATTACCCGATTATAACTCTGATCTCGGGATGGAGTTGTTCGTCCGGGATGACCCGGACGGCTACTCGGAAATCGGATCGGATTGGATGGACACCAGCACCTTGCTGGAACGTATGACATTTGCGCAGATCATGGCCAGCAACGCGGACAAATATGTTGAGTGGGATGCTGAAACGCTCTTCTCGGAAAGAGGTCCAGACACCCTTGTCCGATACCATGTCCCGACCAACGGGGCGCTCAACCTCGATTGGACAAAGGTTAATTTCAACGATGCCAAATGGAGCGCCACCGGAACCAGTGTCGGATATGACACAAATGCCGATTACACTGAATTAATCGATCTAGATGTGCAAACCAAGATGCACCAAAAGAGAACCTCTGTCTTCATACGCCTCCCCTTCCTTGTGGAAGACCCCGGTCAATTTGACTACTTACGACTCGACATGCGGTACGACGACGGGTTCGTCGCCTACTTGAATGGCGTCAAGGTTGCCGCTGCCAACGCACCCGAAACCCTTGCGTGGAATTCCAATGCTTCCGAAGGCCACAGCGACAGCGAAGCCCAAGTATATCAGGCTTTTTCACTTTCGAATCACATTAAGGACCTGAAAAAGGGTAAGAATATCCTGGCGATCCACGGGCTTAACGTTTCCAACTCCAGTTCGGACTTTTTGGTTCAACCCCGACTTCGCGGAGGACTCGGTGGCGGCGAGTCGGTTGTGAACTACTTTGACAGGTTGTTGTTCCAGGAGTCACTTACCGAGGAACAGCGCGGCATACTCCTCGACTTCGTCAACTCAAATGCCATCGGACGCCCCAAGAAACTTGATCCAGCCTCGACCTCATATCTTCAGCAGGTTCAAGAACTCGTGGGTTTGATATTATCCATGCCGCAGTGGCAGTTTCAATAAGCCAGAAAATCAATTTATTTAGACGGGAAAGATTATGAACATGCAACGACGAGAATTCCTCAAGACCGGCGGCTTGGCCGGTGGAGCACTTGGCCTCAACCTGCTGAGCTCACTCGGGCTTCCCAGCAATCTGTTCGCCGACGGTCATTCCAGCAACAAGAAGATGCTCTTCATCTTTCAGCGCGGTGGCAATGACGGGATCAACGCGGTCATACCCCGTGGAGACAACGAATACAACACCACCAACCGGCCCACCCTGTTCCTCCGCGAAAACCAGGCGTTAGACCTTGGCAATGGTTTTGCCCAGTTGCACCCTGGGCTGGAACCCATGATGGAGATTTTCAACAACCAAAAACTCAACGGCCAAGATGGCCCCGGGAATCTGGCCGTGATCCATCGGGTGGGATATGCCGGGCAGTCACGTTCACACTTCAACAGCCAGCACTACTGGGAGAACGCCACACCCGGCGACAAGAAACTTGACGAGGGAATGTTTTACCGGCAGATCACCCAAACGCTCGACCTTACAGACGAGGCGAACGCCTTTGTTGCCGCAAGCCTGTCCGGTTCACAGATGGTTTCTCTACGCGGCCCTAAGCCATTGCCGAATTTCCGAAAGGCGTCGGATTTCGCCTTCAGGGGCAATACGGCGCAGAACCGCAAATTCCTGGGCACACTTCCGGGCTCGGACCCTCGCTGGCCGACTGGCTCTGGTGTGCTTGGCCTTTACGGAGGGCGCCCCAACCTCCCGCGGAAACGCTACCGTGAAACGGTTCACCGAACCGGTCAACTACTTGGCACGACCATCCAGACACTGCAGGATGCCACGCGAAAAACCTATACCCCTGCCAATAAAGCAGCCTATCCCGGTGGGAGCTATGGGGAGCGGCTTCAGGAGGCGGCCATGCTTTTCAAGCGAACCAACGCCAAGATACTCGGCATGAACATCGGCGGCTGGGACACACACGTTGGCCAGGGGCAACTCTACGGAAAACACCGCCAACTACTGGGGAATGTAGCGATGGCGTTTCAGGCATTTTACCGGGACATGCAGGACCAATGGGATGACATGGTGGTTGTTACCATGACCGAGTTCGGCCGAACATCAAAGGAGAACGGAAGTCGCGGGACAGATCATGCTGAAGCGACGGCCATGTTTGTTGCCGGAGGCGGTGTCAAAGGCGGCGTTTACAATTGCGACAAAAGCTCGTGGAAAAACGGGGACATGTTCAGCACAAAAAACGGCCGCTACCTGTCCCGCAAGACAGACTTCCGATCGGTATTCGGGGAAATTTTCACCGATCACTTCGGCAACACGCAAAAGCAGTTGAACCAGGTAATACCCACCTACACTACCGCCAAAAAAGAAAACCCAAAGGATTTCAAAAAACTCGGGTTGTTTGCCTGAACCAAGCACCTGGCCAAGCGGCCTACTAATTCACACACCAACAATCCCCCACAACAAAGGCCCGGTCGGCATTCCTGACCCGGCCTATTCAGAAGAACCAAGGATGTTTGAATGTTAATCTAAGCCCCTTGAAAGATAGGCAATGTTTCCCTTCTTATTTTTGATTCGACAGTGACTGCCCCAGGGAGGTGTACAGACGGTATTGGGCCTGGTTGAAGGCGGTGACGGTGTTCACGTAGTACTGACGTGTACTGGCAAGGCTTTGAATGGCTTGCAACATTTCTATAGGAAACCCCTGTCTCTCGAAGATTCGGGTACGATTCAAGACGAAGGAAGATTGGGCGCTCTTGACGGCTTTTTCGGCAATGGTGATCTGCTTTTTACGGCTGGCAACCTCGACGTAGGCTTGTTTGACCTCCGAGATGATGGTGTCGATCATTCCTTCCTGGGATCGCTGTGACTGGGCAAGGATGGAGCGTCTTTCCTTTACACGCTCCTTTTCACCAAGCCCAAAATTGTTTAGCCGCCAAAAGACAAGGGCGTTCAGGTCTGTGCGATCGTCCATGTTGGCAAAGGCACCACCAGTTCCACCACCAAACCGACCGGTGCTGGCACCCATGGCGATATTGGGAAGCAATGGGCCATATTTTGATTGCTTGAGACGTTGTTCGGCGCGGTTGATCAAGGCTTGGCTTTGCCTGATTTCAGGACGGGACTTGAGTGCTGCTGCGACAAGTTCGTTCAGTGGCTTGGCCGGGTCGATGAGTGAGAGCGCAGCAACGTTTGCGTCGACGGGCTGTAGTTCAACACCGGCTTCAAGGTGGAGCAACCGGGCCAGCTCTGCGCCCGTGATCGCGAGGTTTCCCCGGGCCGCTTCCAGTTTTCCCTGGCGGATGAGTCTCTCAACCTCCGCACGTTGGGCGTCGGATTGAAGACCTTCACCGCTAGCGGCAAAATCGCGAGTGTGCTGGGCCAGTTCGGAAGCGTTCTGAACGGCTTCTTCGGTCACCGCAACGTGGGCTTGGGCGCGAACCAAGTCCAAGTAGGCTTCGGCGACCTCCAGCAGGACGGTGTTGTGGACCGTGTCCCCGACCGCTACTACAGCAGCCTGGTTTTGGCGGGCTGCCAGCGGTTCAAAGTAGGCGTCGGCCAGATTCACGGTGAGACTCAAGCCGGGCACGGCCGGAGAACCCGCGCCCACGGCGCCCGCCCCGGCACCGAAGTACCCGGAACTCCGGTTTACGTTTTTGAGAATATTTCCGTCGGTTTCCTGCAAAGGTCCCTCGGTATGGTGATAGCTTGCCCCGAAGCTCAAGGTGGGAATTAGGAGATACTCCTTCTGTTTCAACTGGGCGCCGGACTGTTTCACGGCTTCCCTAGCGAGGGCGATATCGGAGTTGCGAGCCCGGGCCAGCTTCAAAGCAGTTGCCAAATCAATCCGCATGGAACCGGAAGTTGGCACCTGCAACTCGGTCGATTTTTCCTCTGCAACACCCGCCATCGTCAGGCTCAGGGACACGCCAAGAAGAATTAATTTTTTCATGTTCAAAAATTCTGTGGGAAACGTTATGCCGCTGCCGGCTGCGGATTCGGCTTCACGATCGCGTAAACACACGGCACCAGGAACAGAGTCAAAAAAGTCGAGACCAACATGCCGCCGATAAGCGCGCGGGCCAGCGGAATCATGGCTTCACTGCCGGGCGCCAGGTTCATCGAAAGCGGCAGCATCGAAGCCACGAGTACGAACGCAGTCATCAAAATCGGACGCAGGCGAACACAGGCGGCCATCCATGCCGCTTTCGCCGAATCAATTCCCCGTTCGCGCAAATGGTTGGCAAAGTCCACCAGCAGGATCGAGTTGTTCACGACTACGCCAATCATCATCAGCGTGCCCATCATCGACTGGATGTTGATGGTGGTGTCGGTCAGCCAGAGAATGCCGAGCACGCCCGCCAAGCCGAGCGGCACGGCCAGGATGATAATCAGCGGGTCCACCATCGAACGGAACTGCGCCATCATGATCAGGTAGACAAGAATCACCGCTGTCAACAATCCCCAACCCAGCGATCGGGCGTCGGTCTTCATCTTTGCAACGGGGCCGCGAAGAGTCGTGGCCACACCGGGTGCAAATTCCATTTCCGCCACAGCTTTTTCGACGTCACGAGCCACGGAACCAAGGTCGTGACCGACCACATTCACATAAACGTCATTCACACGGGAAAGATTGTAGTGCGCGATTTCACCGGGAATATTCACCCGCACAATGTCCGCCACTTCGGATAATGGAATCGTCGTGGGACCGGCTTCCGTCTCCATTGGCAATGGCAGGTTGCGCAATTCGTCGAGGCTTCGAACTTCGTTGTCCTTGTATTGCACGCCCATGTAATAATCAACGCCGGTCTTCGGGTCCACCCAGATGTTCTCCGCGTGACCGATGCTGGAAGTGAGCGCGGTGGAAATATTCTCGGCGATAGTCTTCTGTGACAGTCCAAAGTAAGCGGCCCGAGTCCGGTCCACCCGCACGTCAAACTGCGGGTAATCCAGTGCCTGCGCAATTTGCACATCGGCCGTGTTGTCGATCTTGCGCACCCGCTCGACAACCCGCTCCGCCGCCTTACGAGTCGCCGCGGTCGTTCCCGCGGAGACTTGCACGTTGATCGGGGTGGCAACGCCTTCGTTCAAGGCGGCATTGATGATGCCGCCACTTACAAACAGGAATTGCTCTTGCGGAAACTTTTCAGCAAAGGCCTTGCGCAGGATCTTGACATACTCCCGTGTCGACGTCTTCCGGCCTTCCAGGTGCAGTGTTACCACTAGAAACGCCGTGTCCGGTCCGGAATTGGGGCTGAGCATGGTGGAAAACCCCGCGCCCTTGCCCGTCGGCAGTCCGATGTTGGCCATCAGCGTTTCGATTTCCTTTTCCGGGATAATCTCCTTGATGACGCCCTCAAGCTTCATCACCAGTTTTTCTGTTTCCTCGATGCGCGTGCCGGGTGTCGTCTTTACGCGAACTTCAAACACACCCGCATCCACGTCCGGGAAAAGCTCCGTACCGATGCCCAGATAGAGGAACAGGGACAGGGCGAACATGGCCAAGCTGCCCAGAACCACCGGAAGACGCATTTGCATCGCCGCCTTCAGCAGGTCGGCGAACCGGCCGGTCGGTTCGGAAAGCTCATCCGGTCCCTGCTCGCGATCCGCGCTTCCCTTTAACAGCTTGGCACAAAACGCCGGGATAACCGTCATCGAAAGAAAATACGACGCGGCGATCGTGATCGCGGCAGCCAGGGTCAGCGGCTCGAACAAGTAACGAATCATCCCGCTGAGAAAGATCACCGGCACGAACACCACCAGTGTGGTCACCGTTCCGGCTAGAATCGGCGTGGCGACCTCCTCAACCGCATCACGCACCGCCTCCTTCTGTTGCTTGCCCAGGGCTAGGTGGCGCACGATGTTTTCCACCACCACAATACTGGCATTGACGACATTGCCGACCGCCAGGGCGACGCCGCCCAGAGTCATCACATTGATGGTGTTCCCGGAGAAATAGAATCCCAGGAAGCCGATCAGGATGGACAACGGAATCACTATCAGCACCGCCACCGACGGCAGGAACCGACGCAGGAAAAACGCGGTCACCAGCAGGACAAGCAAGCCGCCCAGGCCCACTTGGTATTCGAGATTGCGAATGGCGTTGCGGATATAGATCGACTGGTCACTGACCAGTTTGATCTCAGCGGCTTCCGGGATCTCTCCGCGCTTCTTCATCAGTGGCACTTCCCGTGCCAGGCCCTCGCGAATCCGGTTCACCACTTCAATGGAGTTTTCGCCCGGTTCACGGTGCAGCGGACAGTAAACAGAACGCTTGCCGTTCACCCGGACGATATTGTTCTGGATGGCCGCATCGTCCTTGGCATAGCCGATGTCCCTGATGAAAATCGGTTTTCCGTCCCGAATCGCCACTGGGATGTTGCTGATGTCTTCGGCCGATGGCAGCGTATTGACGGTGTGCACCTGGTAATCGGTTTTACCCAGTTTCATGGTACCCCCGGCCATAACCAGGTTGGCTTCGGTCAACGCCTTGACCACATCCGACGGCGCCAGTTGATGTGCCCGCAGTTTGTCAGGGTCGACATACACCATCATTTGCCGGAACTTTCCTCCGAAAGGGTGAGGGATTTGAACGCCTTTGAGCCCGCCCATCTTGTTGCGTACGGCGTAGTAGCCGATATTGTAAAGTTCCGTCTCGCTCAGACCCTCACCCGAGATGGATGCAAGCACCACGGGCAGGTTGGCAGGCTCACTCCGCAACGTAAACGGCCAGTCAATGTCCGGCGGCAGGTGATGCATGTCATTGGCTTCTAGATTGATGATCTCATTGAGCGCGGCAGCAGGATCAGTACCCGGATGAAACGTCACCTTGATCACACAAGCGCCTGGCACACTGCGCGCCTCCTGGTGATCAATGTCACTGGCGAGCGTCAGGATACGCTCAACTCGGGAGGACACGGATTTCTCAATCTCCAGAGGAGGCATGCCCGGGTAGGAGAAATAACTCACCACCACCGGGGTCTTGAAATCGGGCAGGATATCCGCCGGAATCTTGGGGATCTGCGAGAGCCCCAACAAGCTTAACCCAATAGCCACAGCCCAGACCGCGTAGGGATTGCGAAGTGCGAAACGAACGAGAAACATGACTTTAATGATTATCGATAAACGTCAGTGGCTGGCCTCAGTTGCTTAACACGGAAACCACTTGTCCATCCTTTAAACTGCCCAGCATGCCCGTCACCACCTGTTCGCCACCACTGAGTCCCGAAAGAATTTCAATATTGTGTCCATTGTCGATTCCGGTTTTCACCGGCACAAGCAAAATCGAGTTATCGTCCTTCACGACATAGACGATACTCTCGTCGCCGGTCAGATCAAAGCGGACCGCGTCCGACGGCACCACCAGCGCCAACTTCTCCTGCATGATGATTTCAACTTTGCAATACATGCCCGGAATCAAACGGCCGTTGGGATTCGGAATATCCACTTCAACCGCCATGGTCCGCGTCTTCGGATCCAACCGTCCTGAGCAGCGGGCGACGACGTCTTTAAACGTTACGTCGGGAAGCGCCGTAAAGCTCATCTCGGCAATATCTCCCTTTTTCACCCAGACCGCATCACGCTCGGGAATCGGAACCGTCACTCGCAGTACATCGACCTTCGAAACAGTGAACAAAGGTTCGCGAGAACCCTCTGAACTAACCTTGTTGCGCACCAGATCACCCGGATCCACCGAGCGTTGAGTAACGATGCCTGCAAACGGCGCCTTGAGGGAGGCGTATTGCATCATGACTTCGGTCTCTTCCAGGGTCTTGCGACCGACCATAACTGAGCTTGCTGCGCTCTTGACTTCCGCTTCGGCCACCACCAGGCGGGCTTTGGCAGACTCATAGCGGCTTTTTGTTTCGTCCCCGATCCGTTGAGTGACAGCCTTGGTCTTGATCAGGGTCTGCACGCGGTCATATTCCGATTGTAGCGCCTCCAATTCGGCTCGGGCAACACCCACCGACGCTTGGAACTGCTCTCGTTTAAACTCCAGCAGACTGAGTTCGGCTTGCTGCCTTTCATAAGTTTTGGTTATTTCCGGAATGTCGATCTGCATAAGGATCTGCCCGACTTTAACCACGTCACCAATGTCGGCGGTAACCTTGCTGGCGTATCCAGCCACCTTGGCGAACAACTCGGCTTCATGCCAGGCTCGGACTGTCGCCGGTTGCGAACTCGTACGGCGTAACGTGATTTTTTGAGGAGAAACGGTTTTGACGGCGGAACCTTCCGCAGCTTGGGCGACGTCCGCCAGTGCGGTCACGATCAACACAAGCGACAGAGAGAACAAAGCAGGATGTATTTTTTGCATTATCAGAGGATTTGATTCTGTGTTGGATATTAATTTTCTAAGTAAGGTCAGAAAGCGAACTGAAACCGTGCGGCAAAGACCTCCACACTGTCACCGTGCATGTCATCGCACTTGGAGAGCCCACATCTGCCACTACCCATTCGGTTAGAACCAAA
>Ga0257109_1000114_pt1 | contig 22710 bp, 18 predicted proteins | sample LP_taG_8_FD_191566 | JGI IMG/M metagenome (GOLD analysis project Ga0257109, IMG submission 191566) | Marine microbial communities from Northeast Subartic Pacific Ocean, Canada - LP_J_2011_P26_2000m | ecosystem: Environmental > Aquatic > Marine > Oceanic | place: Canada: Northeast Subartic... | reverse complement strand
AGAAAATTTTCTCATTTTTTGTTTATAGACATTTAGGACTACTGGGATGTAATATTGTCTTAATGAAGCGATTCCTACCACTATTAATGCTTTCGACCCCCCTTTTTGCTATTTCTGGTTATGTTCGTTTAAGTGAGGTTTCATTTTGTATGGATAGTTGCTCCATATATTATCTTGAGAACGAATATGGTGAATTTTTAACCAATGTAACCCAATTGGATAGCATTGAGGAATTGAATTACTATATTAATAGATTTGTTGAAGTTGAAGGGGATACTGTACAGTGTGTTCAGTGTGAAGCAATTAATGTAACCTCAATTGAAATTTCGGATGACTGTCAATGGCCAGTAAATTGTTTTGCTAACCCTTGTGAAATAAGTGAATGCACATCTTATCCTGATGCAGAATGTGTAGCAAATTATTGCGAAGGCTGTTGGGCAGATTATTATTTAGATGGTGAACTAATAAATTGTGATTTATCCATGGATTGTGTTGACCTTACTGGTATTGATTTTGGAGATTGTGATATGGTGCTTGGGATAGGATGGATAAATAATAATTGTGTGACCGTTTCAGGTTGTGATTGGATAGCGGATAGTATTGATTATAGCAATGCATTTTTTGATTCAATCGATAATTGCAATGAATCATGCTCAACTATATCAAATGATGAGATAACTCAAATTCCTACTACTTTCGTTGTATATCAAAACTACCCCAACCCGTTTAATCCCGTTACCACACTGCGATATGATTTGCCTAAAAACAGTTATGTTAATATTACAATCTTCGATATACTTGGCAGAGAAGTGAAGACCCTAATTAACGAAACCCAAGATGCTGGCTACAGATCAGTTATCTGGGATGCTACTAATTACTATGATAAACCAGTGAGTGCTGGTATTTACCTATATCAGTTACAGGCTGGGGAATACATTAGCACTAAGAAGATGGTGCTGTTGAAATAATTTCTTTAATTAAACATTAAGCCCCGCCCAAAGGGATAGGATTTAAAAAGGAGAAGAGTATAAATCAATGAAATTTCAACAAAAACCACATAAGAAAACAAAAGATAAGAAATCTTTTATAGAAAAATTAAGAGAAGAAGAACAAAAGAAAATGGATAGGTTAATAAAAACTAATGATAAGGAAAACGAAGACGGAAATTTGGAAGAAAAATGAATCCAAATAACCCCCGCCAAGTAGCGGGGTTTTTTGTTTAAGGGATGATAGTTAGATTTTGTGTGTTAATATGAAATATTTTCTTGCCTTAATTTGCTTTTGTTCTTTGTTTGTATGTGCAACATCAATGAAAGATGATGTCCATACTTCTCCCAATGTCATTATTATTTTCATGGACGATATGGGTTGGGCAGATGTTGGGTTTAATGGAGGAACGCATGTCAAAACACCCCGATTAGATCACATGGCAGCAGAAGGGTTAGTCCTTACAGATTTTTACGTTGCACAACCAGTTTGTTCAGCTTCTAGATCTGGTCTGTTAACAGGCTGTTATCCAAATCGGATTGGAATAACTGGTGCGCTTGGACCCGACGCAACCCACGGTATCCATGATGGCGAAATAACCCTTGCCGAATTATTTAAATCGAAAGGATATGCAACAGCAATTTTTGGGAAATGGCACTTAGGCCATCATACACAATTCCTTCCTACGAGACACGGGTTCGACACATTTGAAGGTATCCCCTATTCAAATGACATGTGGCCAATGCATCCAGAAGCACCAAAGGGAACCTATCCTCCGCTTCCATATTTTAAGGATGAAGTGCAAGTTGGGAAAAATCCCGATCAAAGAAACTTCACAGGTGATTTTACAGAGCGAACAATTGATTTCATCAAAAAACACATGGGCGAACCATTTTTCATTTATGTGCCACACCCTATGGTGCATGTGCCACTCTACTGTTCAGATGAATGGAATGGCAAAACCGGAATGGGACTATATGCAGATGTAGTTGGTGAAGTTGATGAGGGTGTGGGAAAAATTTTAGATACCATTGACAAACTTGGTTTAGAAGAAAACACACTCGTCATTTTTACCTCTGATAATGGACCATGGCTCAGCTACGGAGATCATGCAGGTCAAACAGGCATTTATCGAGAAGGCAAAGGCACGACTTTTGAAGGTGGTGTACGTGTTCCATTCGTCGCAAGGTGGACAGGCACGATTCCTGCTGGCACAGTTTCCAATGAACCAATGATGACAATTGACATTCTGCCGACAATTGCAGAATGGATTGATGTCCCCTTGCCTTCCCACCAAGTAGATGGGAAAAGTGCAACAGCGTTGCTTGAAGGGGAAGATGGCGCTAAATCACCACAAAAAGCGTATTACTTCTATTACAAGAAAAATGATTTAGAGGCGATCCGCTGGGGAGAATGGAAAATCCACTTCCCACACGGATATCGAAGCATGGTTGATAACCCAGTAGGTAGCGGGGGTGTTCCGGGCAAATACGACTACAGCGTAAAGACTGGAATAGAACTCTATAGCTTACACCTGGATCCAAGTGAAACAAAGAATGTTGCAAATGAGTATCCCGAAGTCATGAACAATCTCAAGCGACTTGCAAATCATATGCGTGCCGATCTTGGTGACAACTTGACAAATACCAAACCAACTAATCAAAGGAAATCAGGGCAAGTTAAGTTGAAGCAATGACCATGTTTACTCCAATATTAAATCAATGAGTACATTTGTTACTTGGCAAAAACATATCATAAAATAATGAAGGAAAAACATAAAAAATTTCTGATTATGACATTGTTTGGATTTCTTTTGTTAAAGGTTTGATAATTGGATTATTGATTTATCATTTTTTTTAAGTAATAAACGACTTTACTTCAAATCTGCCTCGCCCATTATCGGGGTTTTTTGTTTCCCCAGATTTGTCCTTACATTCCGCCGCGATGATTAGAATTAACCAAGGAAGCTAAACTGAAGAATTGCGAACAATGATTACAAATAATTTATCCTTTAAGGAAATTCCGATCATTGATATTTCTCCACTGGTAGGTCCCCACGAAAATCCAAAATCAGTACGAAAGACAGCGAAGGCAATAAGAAATGCCTGCAAAAATATTGGGTTTTTTTATGTAATGAACCATCAAATACCACAGGATCATCTGGATGCTGTGATTACTGTAATGCAGGAATTTTTCAATCTGCCAGAAGAAGAAAAAATGAAAATCCATATCAGTAAATCGGACGTATTCAGAGGATATACACCCCTGGGTAAGGAACTCACCAATGCGAAGTATGACTGGCATGAATGTGTAGATTTTGGACTTGATCTTGAACCGAACCATCCTGAAGTAATAGCAGGGGACCAATTGTTGGGTCCCAACCAATGGCCGGAGAGCCAACCCAATTTTAGAAAAGTCCTAGAAAGGCATTGGGATCTCACGATTGTGTTGGGCAGAAGGATAACGGAAGGATTGGCTATGAGCCTAGGGTTGGATAAAAAAAAATTTGCGCCTTTTATGAGTAAATCCCACAGTTTTATGCGAATCTCAAATTATCCTCCATATGGAAAAAACCAGGAAGAAAATGTGGGTGATGGAATTGGGGCTCACATTGATTACGGATTTCTCACTATTTTACTTCAAGATAATATTGGTGGACTAGAGGTAAAAAATGCTGATAACAAATGGGTCAGCGCCCCGATAATCCCTGGAACCTTTCTGATCAATATTGGTCATATGATCCAGCGGTGGACCAATGATTACTATAAGGCAACCGTTCATCGTGTGATTCCGCCAGAACATGAAACTCGTTGCTCCCTTCCATTCTTCTTTGAGCCGAACTTTGATACGGTCGTGGTTCCGCTGGATGAATTCTGCAGTAAAAATAATCCGCCTCGATATGAGCCATTTCATTTTGGTGATTATCTTGAGAATACATTCACGACCAGTTATTCCGATACAGTGATATAATCCCCCCTGTTGAATTTTCTTTCTATCCAGTTGTATCATTGAATATCAATTAAAGTCAAATGAGTAAGAAATTGAAGTGTGGCGATATATAATGGATAAAAAATTATTAATATCATTTTTCATCCTATATCTTATTTTGCCAAATCTTACCAATGCAAATGTACAGATTGATGGTGAAAATAATCCTCAAGAGTATTTACCATTTCTTCAAGATTCGGTTAATGATTACCATAGCGTAGATAAATCATTTCAATTGAATGATTTATCTACGCTATGGAGTTTAAGCTTTGATTCCATTGAAATGCCAGATAAGGATGGATCCATGGGGTTATTAGGATTTTCTTATCTTGCTGAAGTAAGTCCATTCTTTAATGTTGGTATCGTTGGTTACAGCGCAATAAGGGGCAACCAAGGTGGATTATTTGTTTTAGGAATTAAAGGAGATATATATCGTCGTCTAATCCCAAAACTTTGGATTCACTCTGGTTTATCTGTTGGAGGAGGCGGTGGCAAGGTGGGGACTGGTAATGGCTCTATGATGCGGAGCCACATTGGTATCTCTTATGACTTTGAACAATTCAAAGTAGGCGCCAACTACAGTTATGTTAGATTTCCTGACAGTAGGATCCAAGGTAAACAAGTTAGTCTTTCCATTACTATCCCAACTCAATTTTATTATACCAATCCAAATTTCATTGGTAAGACTATAAATGGCTTAAATATGTTAAAGCATATATCAAGTTCAAGTAATATTATATTTAAACGCATCTATATGGGTATCATTGTAAAAAATTATTTTCAAAAGTTGGCGACAAAAAATACCTCTGGAGAAGTTCAAGATGATACCATTTGGCTTACAGGATTTGAACTTGGTCGCTTCATGACAAAAAATACTTATATCTTACTGAAAACTTCTGGTGCTTTTAAAGGAAATCCACACGGTTATATGGATTTTTTAGCCGGTATTGGTTACAACTATCCTTTAATTGCCCAATATTTATCTTTATCAGGAAAAATTACTGCAGGTTCTGGGGGTGGCGGTCACGTGGAAACAGGAGGTGGATTTTTGGTGGAAACGAATATTGGTTTAAAACTGAACTTTACTCCAAATATTGCTATGCAAATTGATGGTGGATATCTGAATTCCCCTAAAGGAAATCTCAAAGCAATCAGCCTGACATCCAAACTTCTTTATTCAATAGAAACAGCCAGTATTGTACCCACAAACAAAAGTAGGAGTGCTGAGGGTATTTACACCTTCTATACTTGGGCTATTAGGATAACTAACCAAGTTTATAGACACCCCAAACGTATTCATAATATTGCTAATGATAATGTGCATCTCATTTGTGTTAAATTTGATAAATTGTTGAACAATTACATTTTTCTTACAGGTCAAGCTCATTCAGCATATTCTGGTAATTACGTAGGAGGATATGCCGCTGGATTGGTGGGTATTGGTATACAAAGTAAAGCTATACTTAATGATCAATTAAAAGCCAATGCAGAAATGTTAATTGGTGCTGGTGGCGGTGGCCATTTAGCCATAGGCCAAGGGTCCATTGCACAATCTGTGATCGGATTGACGTATAATTTTAACAACTACATTGGCGTGCGAATGTCCACTGGAAAGGTGTTTGCTTTAAAAAACGACCTAAATAACAATGTAATTGACCTAGGTTTAGTAATCAACTTTGCAACATTAGTTCGATCACTCAATCATTAACTTTTATTTAACCTCATTAGCGGGACATTTTGTTTTATAATGCAGATGACTGTTGATTTAAATTATGATTGTGGAAAAATCACTATCCAATAACATATCTAAATTGTTTAAGAGTCTCCCGGAATATATTTACCTATTCCTGATCGCTTCCACAGCTGTGGTGGTAGGTATCGAATGGGACATTTCTTGGCACGAGACCATTGGCCGGGATAAATTATTGTCTCCGCCCCACGTTGTTGTATATCTGGGTGGAATTATTTGTGGTGTAACCTGCGCTTACATGGCTTTGCGACAAACCTTTGTAGATGTAAATCTGTATAACAGGTATGTGATATTCTGGGGCTTCAAGGCACCATTTGCCTGCTGGGTTTCTATCTGGGGGGCTATTGCCATGCTGACTTCGGCCCCATTTGATGACTGGTGGCATAATGCTTACGGTTTAGACGTACAGATTATCAGCCCACCACACCTGGTCCTAGCAGCTGGAATATTTGCTAACTTACTTGGGACTTTGATACTATTGATTGCCGAAAAAAACCTGGCCAAAGGTAACCAGAAAGATTTTCTTGAATTATTATACATGTATTCTGCCAGCTTAATCGTGGTCCAGTTTGCAATTCTTCTCACAGAATACAGTTTTGCCAATAAACAGCACACGTATGAATTTTATCTGTTATCATTAACAATCTATTCTTTTCTGATCGTTGCATTTCGCAGTGCAGCTGACCATAAATATGCAGCAACCATAATTGCGGCACTGTTTATCCTGCATCGTCTGCTGATCATCTGGATCTTACCACTATTTGAAGCTGAACCACTGCTGGGCCCTATTTATAGAGATGTAGACCATTATGTGGCCCCTTACTTCCCCGTGCTATTAGTCATCCCAGCACTTGGTGTTGATATCCTGCACCGTAAGATCAAAAGTGGTAACAGAATAGTAAAAGCAGCAATGATTGGTGTTTGTTTTTGCATCACTTTCTTTGTTGTGCAGTGGCACTTTGCTGAATTTCTTCTCACCGAAAATGCTAGAAACTGGTTTTTTGCTGCTGATAATAATATCCCTTACTTTGCCAGGATCGGTGAACATAATTACGAGTTCTGGTTTCAGGAATGGACACCCTATGGACAAAAATCTGAATTGAAAAAAATGACGCTGGGGAATTTTGGGCTGCTTACCATTTTTACCATTATTTTTTCCTATTTAGGCACCTTCTTTGGTACCTGGATCAGACAGATCAAGCGATGACCTGCTCCCTAAATAAGTTCATTCTACATGCTATAATTCTTTCTTGTTTCCTCAGTGCAGACATTGGGCATAACAATGTTATTTATGAAGGAAAGGCTGGAGATATTCCCTTGCGAGTATTCGTTCAGTTGCCTGGCGTGGTCCCTGGACTGTCAGATATTTCAGTGAGAGTTTTTGCAGATGGTGTTAACAAGGTAACAGTCCAGCCGCAAAAACAGGATAAAGATAGAAAAAGCAAATCGCCGCCGCCTGATGTTGCTGAACCTGTCCAGGGAGAAAACAATTTATTTTCTGCTCAGATTTGGCTAATGGATTTTGGTTCATATAATCTTGACATAAAAATATATCAGGGCCAGCGTGTTGAGCGCACCTCTATTCCAGTTAATTCTATAGCTACAAAAGTAGTGGTGATGAATCAAACCACATCGTCCATTCTGTGGGTTTTGCTTGGTGTTTTATTCTTTGGCTGTGTCAACATTATCAGGGTTGGTTATAAAGACAGCACTGAACCGCCTGGCGCTGAGCCAGACAAAACAAAAAGGAAACGATCTTATATTGTGACTGCTATAACCTTATTGCTTTTCTCAGCGATCATTTATGGTGGGAAAAACTGGTGGGATAAAATTGATCTGGCCTATCAACAAAACATATTCCAGTCTCTTGAGAATAAGGTGGGTATATTGAATAATGGTCAAGCGGATCATATTAGTATTGAGATTGTAGACGAATTATGGGTTCAAGGGAGAATAGCAGATCTTATTCCCGATCATGGAAAAATTATGCACATGTATATCATTAGTGACACATATGAACAGCTGGCACATATTCACCCAAACAGAACAGATGATAGAAATGTTTTCATAGCAAAGATGCCACCTTTTAAGAATGGAAGGTATCATCTTTATATGGACATTACCCATGAAACTGGTTTTTCCCACACCATGACCAATACATTTACCTATAATGCTGAAAATACCATCTACGACCCCACTATTCTTACCGTAGAAAGAGATCCAGATGATTCATGGATGCTTAATACTAATGAGGACAGAATTACATGGAAAGGAAAACAACTTGCATACAACGCTGGGGACGATATTACGATGCAGTTTAAAGTGAGTAATAACGGAACACCGGCAGTGTTAGAACCCTATATAAGCATGGGCGGTCACGCAGCGCTATTAAAAAATGACAGGAGTGTTTTTGTCCACCTGCACCCCATTGGTACGATCAGCATGGCCTCGCAGGAAATGTTTAAGAAAAATTATACCCAGGGCGTACTTGATCGGGAAGATATATGTTTTTTCGGTTTTGCGGATGATTCAACAGGGAATTATTTCAATAGCAATACATCACCCAATGGTGCGGTGAATTTCCCGGCAATTAAACTGGGAAAGCCAGGCAATTACGCCATTTGGGTACAGGTGAAAAGTGCAGGCGAGGTCATTACCCAGAAATTTGATTTCGAAGTGATTCTCTGATCATATTACAACACTCAGGATCAAAGCTATCGAGAATCCAGTTAGACCCAGGATCACCGTAAGTAATGTCCATGATTGCAAGGTCTGCCGTTCGGTAAGACCAAAATAACGATTCACCAGCCAGAAACCACTGTCGTTCACATGGGACATCATTGTAGCGCCAGAGGCGATAGCGATTACTACTAAAGCTTTATAAACCTCTGCCCCACCAAATGATATTAATAGTGGTGCCGTTAAACCCGCACTGGTTATCATAGCGACAGTGGCTGAACCCTGGATCACACGCACCAATAAACTGCATATAAAGGCAAACATTATTGGCGTAGTTGTATCGCCGGCCAGGGATTGGGCTAACATAGCGCCTGCACCTGTATCGATCAAGATTTGCTTGAACATTCCGCCTGCACCAGTTAGTAAAATAATCAATCCTGCCGGGGCCAGGGACTTACCCCATATTTCCTGAATGTCATCCCTGGTCATGCCTTGGCGAAGACCCAAAAAATACCACGCTAATAAATTCGCTATGATCAAGGCTGTAAATGGATGCCCTATTAGTCCGATCCAAACAGTGATAGCAGATGGGATCGACCAGACTGTTTGCGGAATATGTTTTATTGCAGTGTTGATGACCATAAGCAATATCGGGATAAAGATAATTGTTATGATCATCCCAGGAGCAACATGGCTCTCTTTATCCTCCGTTGTCTCTTCCATATAATCAGGTATGGCCACCTCGATTCTATTACTTACGTATGAACCAAAAATCGGCCCGCTGATCACAGCGGTAGGTATACCAATCAAAAGGCCGAAGAGAATTACATAACCTAGATCCGCACCCAGTATGTGCGCTACGGCAACAGGTCCTGGTGTTGGCGGGATGAACCCGTGGGCAACAGCCAGTCCAGCCAATAAAGGCATGCCAAAAAATAACAATGATTTGCCGGTTTGTCTCTGCAGTGCATAAATGATCGGGACCAGGATAATGAAGGCCACATCAAAAAACACAGGAATAGAAACGATAAGTCCTGTTCCAACCATTGCCCATGGTGCCCTTTCCAAGCTCATTTTTTCCAGCATATAATCCCCCAAGGATCGGGCACCGCCGGAGCGCTTCAGCAACGCACCGAATAGGGCCCCAAGTCCCACAACAGTCGCTACAAATCCAAGAGTATCGCCCATGCCCTTTTTCATACTGTCAATTATTGTGGCAGGGGGCATTCCGGCCAAGATACCAGCGGCCATACTGGCAATCAGCAGTGCTAAAAACGCCTGTATTTTGAATCGCAGAATCAATAACAGTAGTAATGCGATACTGATAAGAACAGCCGCTAGCAGTTGATAATCCATAATTAGTCTGTATGCCTCAACTTATCTAAAATACTCTTCACAATATGATCTGCTGATGACGAAATGTCAAAATGCCAGCCGTATTGCGGGGGTTCCAAATCCGCGAATTGTGAAGCTACCAACTCTGGTTTGAAATAATGTTCCTTTCTTCCAGCCATCCGTTCTTTGATTAGCTCTGAGCGACCGTAAAGATATACCCAGGTCATATCATTTTTTACGCCTGATTGAAGAACTGCTCTGTACATTTCTTTCAGCGCAGAGCAAGCCAGCACGGCGCCCGCGGCCGCCTCCCATTGTGCCAGATTCTTACTCAGTGTTTCCAGCCAGGATTTTCGGTCTAGGTCACCTAGCGGTATTCCCTGATTCATTTTCACGATATTGCCATGATGGTGAAAATCATCCGCATCATAAAAAGGAATTTCCAGCGCGGATGCCAATGCCTTGCCAACAGTGGTTTTTCCAGACCCCGATACACCCATAACTATGAATATCATGATCACAATATATTGGCTTCAAACATTTTGAACAACATTAGCAATAAAATCTTGCGCTCTATTATTTCAGTATGCATTTTTTTAATTAAGTTTGGGTTTGCGAAATGATTGCTAAAGAAATGAATGCCTGATGAAAAGATTGTATATATTAATCGGATTTTCTTTTCTGCATGCCCAGTCGGAACCTGTTAATCGCGCCACTTTCCTGATTGATATTGCCGCAACAGATGAAGAAATTGTAATTGATGGTGAACGGAATGAAACAGTTTGGAAAAATGCTGCTACAGCTAAAGACTTTTTTAGAATAACACCCATTGATACTGGCCTGGCTACTACAAGGACAGAAGTACAACTGGTTTACAATGACGATTACCTTTTTGCAGCGATTATATGTTACGACACGGTAATTGGTGAACGTCCGGTAGAATCATTGCGGCGAGATTTCAGTTTTCCTAAAAATGATAACTTCATCATTTTCATGGACACCTACAATGATCAGACCAACGGCTTTGCATTTGGGGTCTCTGCCGCTGGCGCACAATGGGATGGCATACAGGCAGATGGCGGTGATGTTTCGCTGGACTGGGACTGCAAATGGCATTCCGCCGTAAAAGAATATGATGATCACTGGGTGGCAGAATTTGCAATTCCATTCCGCAGTATTCGTTACCAGGAAGGGGTTGATGAATGGGGCATTAATTTCAGTCGTTTTTCATTGCTCCAAAATGAAAAGTCTGCCTGGGCACCTGTGCCGCGACAATTCAAATCCTCTACCCTGGCCTTCACTGGTACACTGCAGTGGGATAAACCACCTCCAGAACTGGGAACCCGATTTTCAATAATTCCTTTTCTTTCCGGTCAAGGGTCGGAAGATATAGATGCCGACACCCCAGCAGATAGCGATGCGGATAACGGGCTGGATGCAAAGGTAACATTATCCACTTCATTAAATCTGGATTTAACCATTAATCCCGATTTTTCGCAGGTAGAGGTAGATCGGCAGAGAACAAATCTAGATCGCTTTGAATTATTCTTTCCTGAAAAGCGGCAGTTTTTTCTGGAGAATAGTGATCTTTTCGCCAGCCTGGGCAGCAAAAATATAAGGCCATTCTTTTCCCGGCGGATAGGGCTTACCAGTCCAGTTAAAGGCGGGGCACGCCTAAGCGGTAAACTGGGATCAAATTACCGTCTAGGGATTATGAGTATGCAAACCGATTCCAATAACTTTACCGTAGCAACACTACAGCGAAAGATACTTACACGTTCCAGTTTAAGTGTATTTCTGGTAAATAAGGAATCTGAACTGCAAGATAATGCAGACAGCAGCGAAAATTCGTATAACCGGGTTGGCGGTATTGATTTTAATTTGGCCAGTTCGGACAACCTTTGGACGGGGAAAGCTTTTTTTCACCAGGCAATATACAAGAATGCTGGAGATAAAGCGTTCGCAGCTGCGACTTCAATCAAATACAATACCGGCACAGTATCGGCCCATATGGACTATTCTTTTGTCGGCACAGATTTCCAGGCCGATGTAGGTTTTGTAAAAAGGAATGGCTTCCACCGCTTTGGTTCAAAGCTAGAATTTAAATCTTACACCATCGAGGGAAATATTCTCAACCATGGACCAGCATTCAAATTTTATAACGTTTTAGATAAGGGCTTTAATACAACAGATCGAGAACTTGAGTTAAAATACATAATCAACTGGCTGGACCGGAGCAAGTTTTCTGCAGATTTAGAACGGGGTTATGTAAAATTACTCGAACCTTTTGACCCAACAAATACAGGCGGTGATACACTTGCTGCCGGCAGCGCATACAACTGGAATGAATTTTCGCTAAACTATGAATCTGATGCTCGAAAAACACTCAATTTTACTTCCAATATTCGATACGGTGGTTACTATAACGGAAATAAGTTTTCTCTTAACGGTACAATTAATTATCGGGTACAGCCTTATGTCAACCTATCCATATCTACGACTTATGATAAGATTGATCTACCTGAGCCTTTTGAAAGTATGGCCTTCCTATTGATTGGACCGCGACTGGATCTAACCTTTACTAATGACTTATTTCTCACTACTTTTGTTCAGTATAACGATCAGGCTGATAATGTTAATGTGAATTTGCGCTTCCAGTGGCGTTTTGCACCTGTATCAGATCTGTTTATTGTTTATACTAATAATTCTTACCCGGATGATTTCCGCACCAAGGACAAAGCACTGGTAGCCAAAATATCTTACTGGTTCAACTAAACCATGCCTGAACTTCCAGAAGTTGAAACAGTCGTCTTATCCATCAGGGATCAACTCGTAGGTCAGAAATTCATAAATATTAATGTGTGCTGGCCCAAGGTATTGTTCAACTTTTCAAAAAAAGATTTTTTAGATAACCTAGTTCGAAGAAATATTACAAACGTTCACCGCAGAGCAAAATTTATTGTGCTTTCCTTTGATGAAGATATTCTTGCAATCCACTTACGCATGACTGGTAAACTGTATTTTGCTGATGGTAAAACTATTAGAAAGCATATCTCCGCCAGTATGGAATTAGAAAATGGGCGACAGTTAGTTTTTGAGGATACAAGAAAATTTGGCCGGTTTTATTATTACACGTCACAGGATTTTCTAGATAAAAAACTTGGTATTGAACCGCTTGGTGATTCTTTCACCGCTGAATGGCTGATAGAGAACCTGCGCTGTAAAAAGCGAATGATAAAAGCCTTATTGTTAGATCAGCGTATCATTGCCGGACTGGGTAATATATATGTGGATGAATGTTTGTGGCAGAGCAGAATACACCCGGAAACAAGGTCTAACAAAATACAGAAAAAAAATATTAGCACCCTTTGTGAGTCGATCAAAAACACTTTACAATCATCTATAACTGCCCGCGGTACAACCGTGGTCAATTTTAGTTACCTCAATGGAAGATCAGGAAAATTTTCAAACCAGTTACAAGTCTTTGGGAAAGATGGTCAACCATGTACGATCTGCAAAACAGAAATAAAAAAGAAACGGGTTGCGGGTCGCGGTACCCATTTTTGTCCCAAGTGTCAGAAGAAACAGTATTAAGAATTCGAGGATTTTTCGTTCTTTGGTGAAGTTTTTATTTTACACGTAAATTATACACCTGTGAACCAAAGCTTGAAAATGAAACAAGTACCTGTTCTACTAATTTTCCTGTCTGCCTTGATTTTTCCACAAACCCGTGAATTCGTGGAAGAGACTTATGATGATGGTATGCCCAAAATCATTACAATCTTCAAACAATCAGGCAACACCATTATTATAACAAAGCGCATCTACTGGTATAATAATGGTCAAAAACAAAAAGAAGGCACCTATAGAAATGGGTTGTGGAATGGGAAATGGACTTACTGGAATAAAGAAGGTGTCCGATATGCAGAGGGCCAGTTCAGGGATGGTAAACTGCATGGTATATATAATTGGTACTACGACAGTGGAAAAAAATTCAAACAGGAGGCATTTAAAAATGGGGTTCGCCACGGTAAGAGTACACAATGGTACGAAAATAGCTGGAAACAAATTGAAGGTGAATATGTGGAAGGAAAACGATTCGGTAAATGGATATTCTATAATGAGGATAGAACTATAGATATTGAAAAACTCTTTGGAGAAGAGATTTAAGAACCTTGGGTTGCTGTACTTTTAACTGTTAATCCAATCAATATATACCCATGTGCGGTAGGAAGACACTTACCAAAGACACCCAGGCAATAATTGAAGAGCTTCTTGTTGATGAATGGGATCTGAAAGATGAATACAATCCAAGTTACAATATTGCGCCCACGCAAAATTCACCAATTTTAATTTACAATAACAAACGTAAGATAGAGCACATGCGCTGGGGGCTAATACCATCCTGGGCAAAAGATAAAGCTATCGGTGCAAAGATGATAAACGCCCGCGGAGAAACGTTATTAGAAAAACCATCCTTTAAAAACCTTGTGATTAGCAAGAGGTGTATCGTAATCACAGATGGCTATTTCGAATGGCAAAATAAAGGCACTATCAAAACACCCCATTATTTTCATGACCCTGAGAAAAACATATTGCCAATGGCTGGATTATGGGACGAATGGCGATCTGCCAATGGGGAATTAATGAAAACATATACGGTAATTACGACTACTCCCAAACCAGAATATGCCCATATCCATAACCGGATGCCGGTGATTCTACCGCACTCAGCGATAGATGTATGGATCAATACACGCGACCATTCCCCTACAGCTGCGCTGGATCATGTCCTGCCCTATCGATATGAACTGGAGGTGTATCCCGTTTCTACTTTTGTGAATTCACCAAAAAACAATTCGGCTAGATGCATCACGCCATTTTAAGAAATTGTTCAGCAAATATTCGTAAACAATACAGTAAAATCAACATTGCTATTATTGCTTGCGGATCAATACAGATATTATGAACTTTCAAGCAGGCAAATGCGTTTTTACCGTTTGAATTTCTATTATTCAATTAGTGATAATCACAAAATAATATAAAATAATAAGGGAGACATAAATGAAAAATCGACTTTTTCTATTAACATTCGTTCTAAGCCTGCCACTGACAATTTTTGCACAAGATGATGCCGTGGTAGAGGAAGCCGCTGTCCTGGAAGAAGCTGTATGGGGAGAGGTGGGTACTCTAGCTGGTATGGTCACTGACGTCAGTAGCGGCGCGGCATTGGCTGGGGCAAATGTCGTTGTTGAAGGCACAGATTTAGGCGCAGCCGCTGATGCCAGCGGTTCGTACCTGATCGAGAAACTACCCGCTGGATCCTATACTGTAACTGCATCAATGATGGGTTACAAATCTTCTAGCGAATCTGTTACCGTTGGTACAGGTACTGCCGTGGTAAATTTCTCTTTATCCGCTGCTGTTCTAAAAATGTCTGGCTTGGAAGTGCTGGCATCACGTGCGGTAGAAAATACCCCTGTTGCCTATTCAAATGTAAACAAAGCAGATATGGAATTTCGTCTTGGCTCACAAGATATTCCTATGGCATTGAACACCACTCCCAGTGTTTATGCTACCATGCAAGGTGGAGGTGCTGGTGATGCGCGTATTAATGTTCGTGGGTTTAATCAGCGTAATGTTGCCGTCATGATCAATGGTGTCCCCCAGAATGATATGGAAAATGGTTGGGTCTACTGGTCCAACTGGGACGGGGTTGGTGATGCCACATCATCTATCCAGATGCAACGTGGTCTTAGCGCTGTTAATCTTGCAGCACCATCCATTGGTGGTACAATGAATATCATTACGGATCCTGCCGCAATGGGAAGTGGCGGTAAAGTCAAACAAGAGTATGGTGCAGGTAATTTTTTGAAGACGTCCGTGAATTATAATACTGGTTTAATCAATGATAAATATGCTATTAGCGCAACCGTGGTAAGAAAAACGGGTGATGGATTAATAGATAAAACATGGACTGATGCCTGGGCTTATTACTTTGGTGCAACCTACGCGGTCAATTCCAAAAACCGGATTGAACTCTATGCTATTGGGGCACCCCAACGCCATGGTCAAAATCTTTGGAAGCAAAACGCCGCTACTTATAGCCATGAATTTGCTGCTGATGTATTGGATTATCCACAGGGAGCATTAAATAAATTTCCTGAAGCTACACATGGTACAGGCGGAAGATTTTATAGTGAAAACTGGAATAGAGTTAGTTCATTATACACAGGTCAACAATACTATTATATGTATGGGATAAACGTTGTGGATCGCCATGATCCTAATTTCCTTAATGAGCGGGAAAATTACTTTCATAAACCGCTAGTAAACCTAAACCATTTCTTCACTATTAATGATCAAATGAGATTATCATCTGTTTTTTATTGGTCTGGTGGTTCAGGTGGTGGTTCAGGCACCTTAGATCAATACCCAGGATATATATGGGACTATTCTGGCCCATCCCGTGTCTTTGATCTAGATGCGACCATTGCCATGAATCGAAGTACTGAAGATAGAAAAGGCGGGGATAAAGTTGCTGGCCAGTCAATTGCAATCATAAGGAATAGTATCAACCGTCAATCGACTTTAGGTCTTATTTCAAAGCTCAATTATGATATGAGCGATGATATTAAGCTGGAATTTGGTGTTGATTGGCGTACTGCAGAAATCGAGCATGCTCGTGAAGTCCGGGATCTATTGGGCGGTGAATATTACGTGGAGACTAGGAATAAAAATTTTCCTGATGGTTATCAAGCTGGGCTAGGTGACATCATTCATTATCACAATCATAATACGGTGGACTGGATGGGATTCTTTGGCCAAGGTAATTATACCAAAGATGCCTTATCAGCTTATGGCATGTTTGGTTACTCTTCAATTACCTATACTCACCAAAATCATTTTCTAGCAGGAGATCCGCTTTTCGAAGCTGATCCCATTTCAGCTATCCAGTTCAAGGCCGGTGTGCTGTACGATCTGGGAAGTGCGATGTCCTTCCTAAGCATGATTCCATTAATAGGCAAAGTTGGTGAACAAAGCAAAGTATTTGCTAACTTTGGAAATGTAGAAAAAGTGCCGATTTTGGATAATGTGATTGATGATAATAATGGTACAATATCTGAAGATCCATTAAATGAAGTATTTACCAGCTTAGAAGTAGGATTGAAGCTTCGTTCTGAGGACGGATCTGTGGTTGGGAATGTTAATTATTATAACACCCAATGGAAGGACCGCAATCAGGTTAAATACGTAAATTCTGGTTCTAGCGATGGTGCTGATGCTATGGTCTTTCTCACCGGCGTGAATCAAAACCATAGTGGTTTTGAAGTCGAAGGATCAGCTCAATTAAACAGCTTGTTCAGGCTCGATGGCGCCATATCATATGCTAACTGGCAATTCGATGGTGATGCCAGTGGCAATTATAAAGAGTATACTGATACGACAACAAATGTAACAAATTATGTATATGGTCTCGATGGGCTTTATGTTGGTGACAGCCCTCAATCCCAATTGGTCCTCGGTGGTACCATCACTCCAGCTGATGGGCTTAAAATTCAAGGCCTATTTAATTTTTATGATCGCAATTTTGCAGATTGGAGTCCTGGAAGTCGTGAAATAGGAGATGATGGTGTTGCGGACAGAGATCAAGTATGGGAGGCACCGGATTACTACAGGGTTGATTTACATGCTTACTATGACCTTCCGGGTAGCTTTTCCGCAGGCAGCAGGGATATTAGTATACAGGCTTTTTTCCACGTCTTCAATGCTTTGGATGCTATCTATATCCAGGATGCTTATGATAATAGTAGTTATAATGCTTATAATGATGATGGCCGCCATGATGCAACTAGTGCAGAAGTATTTCTGGGTACACCTCGGTATTTCAACGCTGGTTTGACATTTCGCTTCTAGAACTATATAAGCAAAGCTAGTGCTAATAAAAAAGCCCCGTTGCTGGGGCTTTTTTATTTTATGTTACAGCGCATAAATAAAACCTACTTGAAACATAAGAAAGTTCATTATCGCTTCCTCGTTCCTTGGATCGGCACGTAAATGCATACCTCGTACACCAAAAACAGTTTTAATTCGTGAATTGGAAAAAGCAGTACTTACCAGACGAAATTCTGCACCGCCAATGAAAGCGAACGCATTTACATTATTGATCTGACCATAAGATGAAAGAAACATTCCTAATCCGCCAACTATATTTAATCCATCCACAAAATCCATGATCAGCGGATAACTGCCCAGGGCATTAAAACCATTAAGCTCCAGGTTATAGAAACCACCTGGAAGGGTAGCGGACATATACTCAAATAATAAATTGATCTGAGATTGTCTAAACCTGAATGCCCAGGGCAATTTTGCACCGATCATGTAGCCTGGGCCCCACAAAACAGTCTCCATATTTTCACCCAAGCCATTCAACATTGGTAATGATCCATACAAATCTACGTTCATCATGACCAAATCTTTTTCTTCCTCTTCCTTGGCAACACGGTCTCTCCCAATCTTTCTTTCTTTGACAGTGGTTATTTCATCCTCTTCGCCGTACAAGCCACCTAGGCGATATTGGCGCCATAGTGCTTTTGCTTTTGGTACAATACGGCGACCAATTATTTCACCTTCCTCATTTGCAGTAGTAACAAGCACATCGTCCAGAATGGGGTCCATCCAAAATACAGCCCGTGTAAGCAAGGTGCCATTTGTAGAAAAATAGTCCAATTGGGTAAGATATTTACTTTTTGCCAGATAAATATCATGACTGCCCAGGTAAATGGTATCAGCCTGAAAATAACGGGCGGTTATCCGCTCAGTTTGATTCACTGTATCCTGCAGATCCTCATAATAAAACTTGTAATTGTAATATTCATATCCAAGCTCGCCATAGACCCGTACAGATTTTGGGCGTCCATCTTTGATACTCTTGAAATCAGCCACCCAATCTGGCCGCATTTCACTTGCGGGATATGCAAAAAGAATACTATCCAGTTGCGTAATCGGCATTTTTACATGAAAGGTTACTCTGTACGCAGATCTTGTGCCTTCCCGATTCCAGCGTAATTTATAGGTATATAACTTTTCACCAAGGCCCGTGTATCTGTCCACATAGATTAACCGCCCACTGCGGCCAAAGGTAGCTTTATAATGGGGGACGCGACCTGCTTCCCATTCCGTAATCGGATTAGTTAATTCCCGTTTATAATCGTTCCAATTAGTATAGTACAATACCCTTGTGCCCGCTGTATCCAGAGGCAAGCCTTGGTCGCGGGATGCAGGCACATACTCCACTTTGATCAAGTCCCCGCCGCCATCGTAAGTTGCCTTGAAGTAAGCTCGTTTTTTGAGTTTTGAGGAATCCACACCGTCATTCAAAAGAATGGATCGGGTCAAATCAGTGGGGAAATACTTGACGATAGTGGTGTCAATAGATTGGCCCAGAAGGAAAAACGGTATTATAGGATACAAGTAGCGAGAAAACGGTATTATTTTCAATATACTATTAACTTAAAGTCCCCAGGTGATGAGTAACAGTAAGGTGAGAATCATTCCAGTTCTGAGCCAGACGCCGCTCAGCGTCTGGCGCTGGTATTCCTCGATTTCTGCATCGATCGCCCGGTAACTCATTACAACGAGTTCTACGTTGCCTTCTTCTACCATGACGTCCTGTTTACCCAGTCTGATAATATCCTTCATTGTCCTCGTTGAAGGTCCTTTTTGCTCAGGGATACCATCATCAGGTGGGAAAATACTGACAGTGTGCCAGCCCGGCGTAACTGTCAAGGCATTTGGAAGAGGTGTTTTTCCAACGTAATAACCATCTACATAAATAGGAACACTATCAGTATCACATGAGATTGTAATTGCAGTATATCGCGCACGGTTATCCCATTTTACTGTTTGTCCGGAAAGGTTTACCAATAAAAGTGTCAGCAATAAGACTGTCCTCATCCAAGTTATTCCTGATCCAGCAGCATTGTCAATTTCTGAAGCTGTTTTTGTAATTCCGCTACTTCCAAAATAATTGTGTCTGTATCCTGACCCAAAGATTCCATTTCGCGCATTTTCAGCCTGGCAGTTTTAATCTGATCCTTGATCATCCTGCCTTTGAGCGTCACTAAACATTCTTGAATAATCTGTACCGGATCATCGGTGTGGACTTCATCAAACAATATCTCCGATACCAATTCTTGTTCCTGACGATCATCAAATTGATCTATCACTGCAGATAGTTCTACACCTGTTTTTTCTTTGATCAACAAACCGCCAAGTTTTTTTAGGATAGGTTCATCGAATAACTCAAAATCAAGCGCTGACTTTACAGCCGGAAATACTTCATCAAAGTGAAATGCTAAAGCTCGGATGATTTCCAGTTGCGCTTTCTGAACTGCGGATGTAAACATTGATTTATTCAGTGCAGTTTGTTTTGAGGATGGGGTTGATCCTCCCTTTCTGCGTGAATTTTGTTTGAATAATCGAATGATCTCGACCTCATCAACCTGCAGCTCCTGAGCCAATGACTTGAGGATATCATCTCGGATAATTCCATCGCTGATCCGCGCAACTTCACCAAGGATGTCCCGCACTAACTGAGAACGCTCCGTGCCAGATAAATTTCGCGCTTCTTTTTTTTTGAGGTGAAACAACAACAAAGGAATACCAGCACCCATGGCTTCCTGAAAAGGTCCGATACCTTCATTTCTTACCCAGTTATCAGGATCTTGATTGGGTGGGACTGCAATAATTAGTGGTTCGACACCGGCTTGCAGTAGAACATACCCTGCTCTGAGTGTGGCGTTAATTCCCGCGTCATCTCCATCGTAAGCCAGGTAAACTTTGGACGCAAATTTTCGGATGTGAGCTGCGTGTTTTTTCGCCAGGGCTGTACCCGAAAGAGCCACTACATTAGGGACACCTAACTGCACCAGCTGCAGAAAATCAGTATACCCCTCCACTAATACTGCAGTGCCAAATTTGCGAATTGAATCTCTAGTCTTATGCAATCCATAAAAGACCTCGCTTTTCCGGTATAACGGTGTTTCCGGTGAATTAAGGTATTTAGCCGGGTCATCGCTATTAAATATTCGTCCACCAAAAGCAATTACTTTACCTGAGGGATGATAAATAGGAAACATGATCCTGGATCGAAATCGATCACGCCATCCATGTTCCGTTTTCACGAAAAGACCGGACTTCTCATATACGTCAATTTTCATATCCAATGGTTTAACTTTGTCTGATAACGTATCCCATGAATCTGGCGCAAAACCAATCTGATACATTTTTAACACATCATCATTCAATCCCCTATCATGAAGATACTGTAGTGCTGCCTTCCCCCGGTCAGAATAAAGCGTGTTATGGTAAAGTTCCGCGGCTACATGGTGTGCCTGATACAAGCTGGAAAAAAATTCAGTGCTGCCTGAACCAGCTTCATATTGCACCCGGATACCGTATTTCTCACCCAATTGCTGAACGGCCTCAACAAAGGTCACTTTTTCATGTTCCACAATGAAACTGAACACGTTCCCACCGGATCCGCAGCCAAAACAATGGTAGATCTGTTTATCCGGTGCCACACTGAACGACGGTGTTTTCTCAGCATGAAAAGGACATAAGCCAAAGTAATTCCGGCCTCTTTTTTTCAGATCAACATACTGGGCCACAACATCATAGATATCGGTAGCATTTCGAATGCGTTCAATCGTTTCTTCAGGGATACGGGCCATCAGGTTTCTTTCTTCCCTGCAGTGGGATCCCGTTTGATCACATTCTTAATAAATATTTCACCCTGATGCACTGGATCAGTCAGGTGAAAAATATCAATTATTATATGACGAGTATTGGTAAACGTCTTTGATAAATAAGATTCTTCGCGAATAATGGCGGCCCACTTCTTTTCGGGAAATAAATCTACTGTCCAATACAATAACATAAGGATAATCATGCCTTTTACCGCACCAAACAAAAACCCCATAGACCGGTTCGCAAACTTTGTCCCACTGGAAGTTAATAGAATATGAAAAAACCTGGTCAGTACCCTGGTAATGAATAACATCAGTGCAAAGATAATAGCGAAACTAATAACCATGATAACGAATGTATTGACCGACACTATGGATAGGATTAATCCTGCCATATCCAGATAATAATTCAAGGCAAATAATGTGGAAATAATCAGGCCCAATAATCGCCCCATTTCCTCAATGAATCCTCGGCGAAAACCAACGCTGCCCATTACAACCATAAAAAAGCTCGCCAGAACATCTAGGAACAGGATCATGATTATTGCAGCAACTCCCTGACAATAGACTGGGCCATTTTGCCGTCAGCTTTCCCGGCTGACTGTTTCATCACTTCCGGCATGACCTTGCCAATGTCGCTCAGACTTGACGCACCGGTATCCTCGACCACTTTTTGTACCAGAATACGTAGATCATCTTCTGACATCATTTGCGGTAAATAGGCATTAAGTATTTCTAGTTCAGCATTTTCATTTTCCATGAGATCATTACGGCCGTTTTTCTTATAGATGTCGGCCGCTTCTTTACGCTGTTTTACCAGGTTTTGAATGATCTTTATTGCTTCTACATCCGTGAGATCTTCCCGCTTCTCGATCTTCTTATCTTTCAGTGTGGAAAGTGCAACACGTAATGTGCCGGTTTTATGCTTATCACCGCTTTTCATTGCGGCATACATATCACTTTGTATCGTATCAAATAATGACATAATTATCCCTTAGCTTTGGTCAATTCGTTTCATACTAATCAGCAACTGGTCCTGATCAGCCTCAAAGCCGATGAACCGTCGCCCTAATTTCTTTGTCACCACGCCAACACCGCCACTGCCCATGAACGGGTCCACAACCCAATTTAATTTGAAACTGCTGGCCTTCAAAATACGTTCAATAAGTAATTCAGGTTTATCACCACTCATTGCCTCGGCAGGGGTAACATGGGTATCCA
>Ga0257109_1000112_pt1 | contig 22777 bp, 31 predicted proteins | sample LP_taG_8_FD_191566 | JGI IMG/M metagenome (GOLD analysis project Ga0257109, IMG submission 191566) | Marine microbial communities from Northeast Subartic Pacific Ocean, Canada - LP_J_2011_P26_2000m | ecosystem: Environmental > Aquatic > Marine > Oceanic | place: Canada: Northeast Subartic... | reverse complement strand
TTCAGGAATAAGAGCTAATGAATCAGAACCAACCTTAGTATTATTTCTTAATTCAATTGATAGTGCATCTGCACTGGGTAGCTTAGAAAACTTATTAACGAATTTAACTATCTCATTAAAGACAGCTCTATAAGGTTCTTCAAAGTATCGGAGTTTTATGTGGGGGATTACATTTCTAGTATAATCCTCATTGAGCATTAAGTTACGAAGAATTAAGGTTTCAATCTGCATCCCACCCCTCTTCTAAATGCGAGACTTTAATCATATCGGCATGGCCAATTTCATATCTACGTTTAAGATATTCTTTAAAATCTGTATTTTCAAAGATAGGTTTCCAAAATGATTCCTTAAGAGTCTCAACTTGACGAACCTTTTTATCTTCTATCTCTCCAGTCTTTTTATCAACCTTAGAGTACCAGCCCATAGAAGGTTTAACTACATAGCCACCTTCCATTGCACAATCTAATAGACCAGAATATTGTTCAATACCACCTTCCCATGTAACACTAATAGGAATTTTAGATTTCTCTTTAACAAATCTAGATTTTTCAACATTAATAATAAAGTGATAGCCCATAATTTCTGTACCCTTTTTCTCTTGTCGTCTACCAAGAATCCAGATATTATCACTTGAGTAATAAATACCTGTACCACCTGATACAATAGCCTTAGGGAATAAACCAATTTCTTGGTATGTGTGATTAACTGCAAGTAATGGAATATCTCTCATTGTCAAATAAGGGGTACACATTCTAAATAAACCTTTAAGAGCTTTTGCTCTTGACATATCTGCTACAGATTTCTCACTCATAGTATCATCTAATTCTTTTTTAGAAGCAAGGTTACCAATAGAGTCAATCATAATAATAACTTTATCTTTGCGTTCAATATTCTCTAATTGATTAATTAGGTCAAACTTCAGTTCCTCGACATTAGTAATGGGACTATGGAGTACTCGGGAAGTGTCGATACCGAACGACTTAAAGTATTGTTGGGGTGAACCAAATTCTGAATCATAAAATAATAGAACAGCATCATCATATTTTTCTAAATATGCTGCCGCCATTAATAATCCAAAAGAAGTTTTAAAATTCTTAGATGGTCCTGCCAATACAGTTAGTCCTGAGGTTAATCCACCATCAGGGTCTCCTGATAAAGCGACATTAATCATTGGAACCTTCGTGGTTACCATCTCTTGGTTAGAAAAAATCTTGGATTGATTGAGAATATCTGTCTCTTTAATCCTAGAATTCTTCTGCAATTTATCCATTATACCCATTATCCTAACTCCTCTAAACCTACGTTTATTGTTTCAACTGCTCTACCGTATTTTTCTTTCATACCAATTGATTTATCAATCATTCCATTTTTAATTAATTCATCAATACGTTCATTCAATACACCAATCGTTGTATGCAAATGTCCAGTTCCACGTTCTCTAATACGTAGTGTTAAAAATTCTACTTCATTACGAAGTACTTTAATTGTGTTGATACGTTCATCAGTTGTCATATCTTTCTCCTATTCAATATACTATTATAACATAAAATGCCATAAAAGTAAACAGATTACATAAATTTATCTAAAGTTGATGGGGTAGTTTGAATTGTATGTGACTTATTACATTGTATAACAAAGTCATCATTTATCATTTCTGACCTACCGTATAAAAATCTTTTAATATTATATGCCATATCCATTGCAGTGGTCACTGGAACATTTTGACACAAGTGATTAAGATTTTTCTTAGGGTTTATAATATTAAAATCATTAGGTAATTTCATAATCTCCATACATTCTCTATATGTCAAGTATCTATCTTCATCTGGGTGAGTTAGACTTAATGGCATATGACCTACGAATGCACCTATATAATCGGCTGGTATTTCACTTGTACGTCTCATTATATTACCACCACCTTCAAGTTTTGCTGCATTTCTTCTAGCTTTTTCTGCTGCTTTAGTTTCACCTAAACCATCAAGCCATTTTGCTAATTGATGATAATCGCTATGTCTTTCAATATAGTCTTGAATATTACAACTCTTCTTTATTGTTTTAACAAAGTCACTATGCTTCATTCCATTATGTAATACTTCTAACACATAACGATAATAAAGGTCATCCTTAGATGGTGTTTTAGTGTTAGCCAATGCAGACATCGGGTCTTGTGGGTCCCTTTTAACCCTACGTATTGTGTCTTCTATTCTTTCGTTAGGTCTATTATACCAATCAAACATAGGTACTTGGTCACCTTTCCAGAAAAAATAAAATGACCTATCTCTAACTTGACTTAATCCATGTAATAAGCTTTTTGTTTTATATAAAGAGAAGGTATACCCATTCTTTTTTGCTATAGCTCTTAATTTTTTTACGACTGGCTCACCTAATTTAGTAGCTAGTCTTGGAGCATTTTCTCCCCATAATACTTTTGGACCTATTTCTTCTAATACATGCTTAGCTGTCTTAGTCATATAATCATTTATTTCTGCATTACCAGATGGTGCAACGTTTAAAGAAGAAAGACCAGCACATGGACATATAGTATTAACTACATCAACATACCTTCCATTCATTTCTCCAACAGGACCTTCACCCTGTTGTTGACCATGATATATATGTGGTTCTCCTAATATGTAATAAGGAACATAATTTATACCATCTTCAGGGTCACTACATTGTTTCCTATAATGTTCTACTAAATGCCTATCATGATTTACAAATTCTCTATATGACATAATATACGCTGGTCTTTTTTCAAACACCTTTTCCATTGCTATGGTTCCTCCTCCGATAAGAGGTACTATGCTTGCGTATTTCATATTATATGGTTCTTCTGGCTTCATACTGGCTTCAATTTTATGTCCCATAAAGTATTTATATGTCTCTTTACACTCATTGTTGGTGACCAACCAAGTGCTTTAATATCAGTAATATCTGCTGTATTATCATCAGCTTCACATTCATCACCGTCTTTTAATGGGACATCATACCCAGCCATTTTAGCTAAGCTTGATACTACATTACCTTCACCGGTACCAATATCATATGTAGGTTTAAGTGTCCAAATATCTAAACTCATTAAAAGAGTAATTGCACTAATCACATCATCAATGTGTACAAAATCACGAACATGATTTGTTACATATTCAAGATTACCATCTTTAATTTTATCCATAAACATACCACGATTAGCACCTGCTCCGCCATAAACTGTAGTGAATCTTAATCCAACTTGTCCTGGAAATGCTGTCTCTTCATTTACTTTTTTACTTATTCCATAAGGAGATTTATGCCATTCATGTATACAAGATGATGATGCATATATTAATGGTATTTTAGATTCATAGCATTGTTTTTGTATACGAGTTGTATTAGTCACATTATTTTCCCAATATATATTAGGGTCTTCAATACTTTTACGAACATCAGCCCATGCTGCCATGTGTATTACATAATCAACATTACCTAATTCAAAATTTTCAATAGGTTTATCAATGTGGTGGTCCCATTCAATAATTTCATGACCATCTTCTTTTAATTTATTTTTTATATGTCCACCAATAAAACCATGTGAACCTGTAATTACTACTCTCATACGAAATATTCCTCCAATGTTTCTATTTCTTTTAATTCTTCATTGCCCCATGCATCCCAGCCTTTTCTTATATTCCTAGCAAATAATTCTATCCTAGGACCATGAGATTGATTTTCAATTTTAGTATAAAACTCTATTGGTTTCTTACTATGTTCAGCTTTATTAGCTTTAACCAAAGTGCTTTCATTTTTTACTAAAGGTTTTAAGTTACCTTTTTTGCCAAATAAACAAAGTTCATGTTGACCTCTAAAATAATATCCAAGACCTATAGTATTTTTTGCCCATACTAAATTAGTTATATATTTAAATCCCCAATGTTCCATAATATCAAGACCATCTTTTAAAAAATTATTAGTGACCCATAAATATAACCAGCATTCGTCATCTGTTATATCTTGAACTGGAAGGTTTTTTATATCTTCAGTTCTCATTAATTGATAATGTCTATCAGCACCTCTTTTTATTTTACCTGCTCCCTGTTCATTCCATGGAGGGTCAGCATATATAGTCTTATATTTTTTATTTGGAAATGGTATCAAAAAAATGCCTCTAATCCAACAGCTTCTGTTTTATTAAAATTTAGTGTCTTATCAATAATGTCATTATATACAATGTCTGCGCTACAATGGTCTTTCCAAAATTCAAACATCATATTTCTCCATTCATCTCGCATATTATTCTCATGTTTTAATAGGAGCATTAATTCTGTCATTTCTACCCCGTTAGTGTGGTCAATACCTATTGTTCCTGAATTTTTACATTGACTAATTGGACAATCATATTTACGATGAATAACATTATCACATAAATGTTTATGGAATATTGGTATAACGCCTGCAGCAAATGAATCTGTATGACAATATTCAAGATTGTTCCCATAAAGATTTTTCTTAAAGTACATAAGGTCTGAACCAAATCCATTAAGACTCATACGTTCCATCATTTCAGAATGTGTATATGATGAATAAAGATAAGCACCCATATTTTCTTGTTCACTACCATATACTGGGTGTCTAGTTTCATTTTCATCTAAACCTTTTTCAGGTCTAAAGTAATTAATAACATCTCTACGATCTTTCAATTCTTTTGAATTTTTATATAAAACGAGTGGATATTGTATTGAAGCTTCTAAACCTTCAAGCACTGTAATAAATCCTGCCTTACGGAAACATTCATTATGTAAATCAATCATTACGTCAGGTCCTTTCCACATTGCTGTACGACCAACCCAACGAACATAACGTGCATCTTGGTCTTCAATTGGTTTCCAATAATCTTTATTAAAATTAAATCCAACACCCATATCAGTCAAAGGTGTCTTTATATTATTTTTACGTGTCCATCTTGCGAAATCATTCTCAACGGAATGACACATTAAAACATCTACATTATTACAAACATCTGCAAGTCTTGCATTACGAGTGATGGATGCCATTTTATGGTCAACTTGAACAAGCCCTTTACGAACATTAATGTTAGCTGCCATACGAATAAAGTTATCTATACATTCTTCAGAATGTGATTTTGAAGGTATGCTCCAAATAATACAGGCATCAAGCTTATTAATCCTATCTACTACATCCTTACAAGCCATTAAATTAGGAAACTTTTTAGTTGGTTTACTAACCATATCCCAATCGGCTCCACGAAAATAACTAACTGGAAAATTCATAGACTCTCTACGAGGCCACAATTTATCCATTGTAGCAAATATTTCTACTCCAGGAAAAAGCTTTTGAAATTCTACAACATTCTTTGTAACACCTACGCCTTCTACTCCTCTACCGAGAATTACACCAATTTTCATGACATATTTACAGGTTTAATTAAATCAAAATGTCTTTCATATACATGGAGGTTCATTACCTGCCAGATTATTTTACCAGGAATTAATCCTAATTCATCTGCCATTTTATTTAAAACATATTGTTGCCATGCTCTATCATTCTTATAACCAAACACAACATCATTTGAACGCATCTGTACACAACAATGTAGTTTATTATTTCTTATATAATAAGCTACAGCATTTGTACATATAAAATCTGATTTACCATTTTCATCAAACTCATCCCAAATTTGTGGTCTATTATAAATCATCATAGCTCTACGACCATCTGGAGCTATTGTTAATTCGTCTAATACTTTCTCATATTGATTATAATAATCAGATGAATATATTAAATGACCATAGTTTGAATTTATATTACCATCAGGGTCAGCTGCATATTGCCATGCATCTGGTGGTGGACGTTTATCTCCATATATATCATTAATGTTTAATGACATTGACTCATACCATTCTATTTCTTTTGCAATATATTCATAATTTAATTCACCAAATATTGCATCTTCATCTGCTTCAAATGATGCACCAATTAATTCAATACACTTAACACCTGTCTTGTCTATTGTTTGACCATAGCCACCACCCTGTTTTGCACCAATAAAATAGTCACGAACATCTGATACTTTATACGGTCGTATCAACACTTTTAATCCTATTTAAAAAATCACGGTCAGAAGTTTGTCCTTCCATTTGACCACGTGAATAACTTACAAAAAACGATGCATAATTTATAATATCAATACATGAATCTTCAAGTGATTCAAAATTTGGTGTATAATTAGGGTCAGCTTCCATAGCTTCAATTACTGATTGCATACGTAATACTTTTGCGTACATTGTATCTAATATAGTAGAACAACCACGTGGATAATAATCTGATTGACGAATCCTAGAATTAGGATTTTGATAATCGTTTGATTTTTGTTGTTGAATTTCTGCAGCCTTCTGCAGAACTTTTAATGATTCTTTCATTTATTGCTCCTTAATTAAATCGTTTCCATTTTGACATAGATATTGAATGTTCATATATTGTATCAGTTCTTTCATCATTAATGTTTGCGATGTATTTACAATTATCAAGAAAATAACATCTCATTTGTTTGAATTGTCCTAATGTAAATTTTTCATATGCATCTTTACCTGTATGATTTCTACATTCATAAATTGTTGCACCTTCTTCTTTAGATTCTGGAATCTTAACGAAATATAATATATCAACGTTATCTAATTTATGAAATTGAGAACTCTCAACCCAGAAACCTTGGTCTTTATTATTTAATCTAAATGTTTTTACTTCATAAGTCTTATCTTTTAATGTACCATCTTTTTCAGAATCAAACCAATCATCAGTTCGTTCTGCATGTTTAAAATGTTCTGCTACTAATTGTTCGCCAATGTCTCCTACTTTAAGTGTAGATGTTTCTGTGGATGTATTCGATTGCACGATCCGCCTCCTTGTTAAAAGGTCTTGACTTATACCAATTACCATTTTCAAAGTCAATTTCCTTACATAGTGTAGTGATTTCCTGTGCAGTTATAGGATATTTTTTACGTATCGCATTACCCGCAATTGAAACCATAATGGCATACATCTTTGCATACCAGCCCGTATCAGTTATTTCATTGTATTCTTTAACTAATTTATTATTAACAAATGGACAATCTCTATAATTACTCCAAGTCACATTTGTATTTGTCATTTCATTCTTGCGATGAGCAAGTAATTGTTCACGAATAGCTTTAGGTAAGTTTTCTAATAAAGAACCAGAACGTTCTACATAATCATGCTTACTTATAATTTCAAATGGGTCCATGTCAACACCACTAAAATTATTGTATATAAAATTATATGCTCCTTCATATTGACCAGGGACATAATACATACGTGATAAATCTTTTGTTTGAGGGTCACCAACATCTCCTAACTCTTTATTAAGAGCATACCAAAAATGTTTAATTGAATCCTTCGGAATGTCTTTAGATAATGAAAAAACCATTCTAAATTTTGGTTTTTTTAAAGTGGATGATGCGGTTGAATAACATATATGATTCCATTTACCATAATGTTTAATTATATCATTTGAGATTGGGTCAGAAAAGTTATGTTCATCTATGTCTACAGCACACCAACCAGCCCAACCTAAAACATTTTCATTTGCTCTGGTTGTTTTTTCTTTATATATAGCAGGACTTATTAATGGAGCAGACTTTTTGTCTTGGCGTTTTTCTCTAGATAATTCAAAAAATAATTGTTCAAATTGTGTATAAGAACTAAAGTTCATACGCTTATGAGTTTTATTATCAAATATTGATTTAAATACTGTAAGTGAATAATTCAATTTACTTTCTCTATGTTTCCTTTTTTCCAAGATGCATATTCTTTTGAATATTTAGTATGTTCTTCTAATGTAACTTTATGTACATCAGTTCCTTTATATCTTTGCAACCATAAATCGTAGGTATGTGTTTTAGAAAAAATCCAGTCATTCCAAGATCGTTTAGGCATCATATTCTTCCATTGCGTTTGGTGTCCATCTTGTATTATGTTTACCACTAATTTCAGTCCTAGCAACATTTGCTTTCATTGCTTCAGCTCTAATTTCATCTTCAAAACTTTTTTGTATAATACCATGATTACCTTCATGACTTGGTGTTACCCAACCAGCAGGTTTAATTAAGTCTGGAAGTCCTAAAGGGTTTGGTCGTTCTTCTTTTATACCAACTTCTTGATTCATATTTGCATCAAATATTTCATCCCATGCAGTATGTGCGTTAACACCCATTGCATCTAAAGTTCCAATAGCAACAACACAAATATCAATAAGACCATCAACAATCTCTTCTGCGTCTTCGTCAATAAGTGCTTCTCGTGTTTCATCATATTCCTCTTTAATAAATTTTAATCGGAATTCAAGATATTTTTTAAGTTGAAATGGTGTAGCATGATTAATCCATTCACGGACTCCATACTTATTTTGCATTCTATTAATATCATTTACCCAGTCTGCACTCATAATTTCTCCATTTGTTATATTATATCATAGTTTATATTAAATGTAAATAGCTATGTGAAAAAAGATTCTAAAGTATTTTTTTTCTCACTTTCCCATCCAACTGCGGTTAAGACAGGATTTATTGCACTAATAAATGTTTTTTCGAATTGAAGATTATAATCTATATAGTCCTCAAGTTTAAATTGTTTTGGAAGAAAGTCAATAAATGCAATGACATTCTCCTTTATAGGATTTGGTTTAATTAGATATGTGAACTTAACTTTGTCACCACCATGTATTTTTTCAACTTTATTGCGAAGATCTTTATCGTCAATTAAAGCATTATGTAAGAGTGCTCCTCGTACATGTATAGGTGTACCTTTTTTATATATGGTTTCTTTATCATTCCATTTTTTAATATTCTGGACAGAGCGAGGAAAACTTACTTCCTCAGCTGATGCTTGAGAGAATACTTTCTTAAAGTTTTTTATATCACTTTGAACTGTCTGTTCATCAGTTTCAATAATTCTTTTAAACATATCTTTTAATGCTTGACGACATATCGCAGGAGTTGAAGATTTAATAGCTTCAATACCCATAATTTTTAATTTAGGACTTGCATATCGTACACCTTCATTGTCATGCACGTTTAATATGTATCTTTTCTTTGCTGTCCATATACCACGGTTGGCAATAACTTCACGACCCATAACCATTTTGTTTTCTATCCCGCCGAGTCTATTATATAATTCATCATAACATTTTTTAAGAGCATCTTCTAAAGCTGTAGAACATAACTTATCTAAAAAGTTGACAGGATTTGCTGGTTTAAAACGTTTAACAAACTCATCAAGACAAACGTATACTGAGTCAGTATCAATAGCAACCACATAGTCTTTATTAGTATCTAATGTCTTATTAAGATAATCATTTAAATATTTTTCTGCCCATTGAATAGTTGCTTGGCCAGTAAGAGTAATACCTTCAGCAATTCTCATATCAAAATATCTAAACCATTTATTACCCATCGCTCCATATAAACTATTAAGAAGAATCTTAAGAGCTAATTGTTGGTTAGATGAAATCGCTATACGTTTTTCAATATCATATTGTTCTGATTTACTACCAGATAGTTCTAATTCTTGTTCAGCTCTTAATTGTTTATTTTTATGCTCAACACGTTCGTTATAAATTTCTTGTATTATTTGTGAAAGAATACCCTGTTTGGTTGTATTAAATCTAACACCATTAACTGCCAAAGCTGTATTAGGTATATGGTTCCTTACTTTACCAGCAAGAACTGATTCAACATTAACGCCTGGCTCATCCATACCAACTAGAATAGTCTCAGGTGACATATTATATTGCATAATAATTGATGGGTATAGAGAGTTTAAGTCAAATGAACATACCCAATCATGCATTCCTACTTGTGGTTCCTTAACATATCCACCAGGATATGCCCCTTTAAATGAATCTTCGTTTTGTGGTATTGTTATTTGTTGTTCATATAAATGCCTATAGATTAAGGAATCCCATATTGCCACAGTCCCTAGAACTGAATCATAGTTAACACCACCTTTATAAGCCATAGTTAAACATAAGGTGATAAGACCAAGCTTATCTTCCATTCTGTCAATTAGCTCTACATCTTTAATATTATAATCAATAAACTTCTGATAATTTGTTTTATATAATTCATTTAGGTTAGAAGCTTCACCAAAATCAAGTTTCTTTTCACCAAGAACTACATTAGCAATATGGTCTAATTTATAAGATTCTTGTGGACCATAAGTAAATGCGAATTTTTTAAATACTGCAAGATAATCAAGAATTGTAATACCTTTTAATTCATATTTGTCACGAGTTTGAGTAGAGAATGGTTGTTGTATTTCTCTTTTATCTATCATTCTCCACGGTGATAAGAATTTTTCTTTTCCACCACCATTAATTTTTGCTATACGATTTACGAGATATGGAATATCAAAAAATTCTACATTCCAACCAGTAATAATATCAGGAGAACTAATACCCCAATGAACTAAAAATTTATGAAGTAGTTCTCTTTCATTTTGACATTTAATATAACGAACTTCATATTTTTCCATTAAAGATTTTTCTATATCATAATCACCACAACCAAATGTATAATAAACATCGTCTATATTATTTTTCATCGTAATCGCAGTAACTTCTTGATCGGCAAGAGCTGGGTCTGGAAAACCTTCTCCATATTTTACCTCAATATCAAGAGAGGTTACATTAATTATATTACGATTCCAATGAATATTTCCTGGAAATTGTTCATTAATATATTGAGCAACATAATTAGTATTACCATACACACCAAAGTTATCAACATCTTTATATTTTTTTATAAATTCTGTAGCATCTTTCATACTACTAAATATCATAGGGTCGACAGACTTACCATCAAGAGATTTCCATTTAGTATTGGCTTTTTTAGATGTGACGTATAGAGTGGGTTTGAATGGAATGGTGAAGCTCACCTTCTTTCCGTTTTCATACCCAATATATTTGATTACTTTTCCATGACGAAAAGCGTTGATATAAAAAGTATTATTCATGATAGTATTATACCATAAATCATACTAAAAGTAAACAGATTTATGCGAATATTTCTTGTTGTGGTGGTGTTTGAATTTTTATAGTGCCGTCAACCATATTTTTATAATTATCTTCTAGTTGAGCTTCAGGTTGAGCAATAAACATAATATGTTCTTCTTTAATAACTAATTCTTCCATTTCACAATAAGGCAAATAAGGTACAAAGCCTATTTTACCATGTGCTCCTGGGTCTGGTATTAAAAGAATTGGATTTTTAACGGTTGTTTTTAATTTATTTTTTTTCACTATTGAGACTAATATCTCTTCGCCCGACGTAAGCCGGATTAATTTAATTTCATTCATAATTTATTGTTTTGATTTATAATCTTTAATTGCAGCCTTAATAGAATCTTCAGCAAGAACTGAACAGTGTATTTTAACTGGAGGCAAGTTGAGTTGTTCAACCACCTCTACATTTTTAATTTGCTCTGCGTCGTCAAGTGTCATACCTTTTAACATTTCTGTTATAATAGAAGAAGATGCTATTGCAGAACCACAGCCATAACATTTAAATACTGCGTTCTGTATAATATCTTTCTCTACTTTGATTTGTAACTTCATAACGTCGCCACAAGCAGGAGCACCTACCATACCAGTACCCACATTTGGGTCGCTTAAGTCCATCTTACCCACATTACGTGGATTATTATAATGGTCTAAAACTGCTGCTGAATATGCCATAGTGCTCCTTAGTATTTATTAGCCTAGCAACAGCTTTTTAGCGTGCTTAGGCAGGTCACCTAAAATAATTGTTTGAGGCTTGTCCTCTTCTGGAATATCATTCTCCAAAATAACTACAAGCAATCCATCTACAATGTCAGCTCCAACGACCTTAATGGTCTCGCTTAAAGTAAATGCACGTTCAAACGCTCTTTGAGAAATACCACGATGGGCATAATCTCTTACATCACTACTACCTTTATGTTTACCGGTAATAGTTAATACTCCTTTTTCAAGAGTTAAATTAATGTCCTCTTTCTTAAATCCTGCAACAGCGATTTCAATTAAAAAGTGACCATCATCTCTTTTAATAACATTATACGGTGGGTATCCAACGCCTCTGGCGGTTTCTACATTCATTTCCGCTAGGTTATTAAAGAGTGAATCAAATCCAAGGAATGTATCTCTTGGAAAGTTAAATGCTAAGTTTGTCATTTCGACCTCCTATGTATAGCAAGGTTATAAAATGTGGCTCCATGCCACGGTTATATAGGACCTTTCGCATCCTATATTTCTATTTATACTTATATTATATCATAGTTTAAGTTATTTGTAAACAGCTTTTAAATAAATTATATATTGCAACATCATATCCATGTTCCATTTGTACATCATAATCTAAATCCATATTAAATTTTTCTCTAAAAAAATCTTTAGTTGGTTTACATGCACCTAAATTAAGCTTGGCTGACCATTTAGATATCTTTGCATTTTGCCAATATATTTGATGGTCCATTTTATTATATGAACGTTGAGTACCTTTATACCATTCATAACTTGGATATTCAATATCAAATCCACCAGCTTCATCCCATGATTCTCTACACCTTTCACAAGGTCTAAACACCGTAATGATGGTACTATCTGGAAATGTCTCTTGCATTTCATATAAATAATAAGATAGGTTATGAGATATTATTAATTTAATTTGTTCTTCAGGACCATCAAAGCTTTGATAAATTTCTTCTTTCCATTTCTCATAACTACCTAACTCTTTATCTAACCATTGACCATATTCTAATCCTGGTCCATAATAATTTATTTTATTATCAACATCCCAATGTTGTTTAATTTTTAGAGATACATCATCCAAAAAACTTCCTGGAGCACCAGTAATAAATACCCAATTTACCATTGGGTCTTAATCCAATCAACATATTCACGTGCTAGATTTAGTGGAGGATTCATAATGTGCATAATATGTTCTTCTTTGAGAAGAAAACTTCTATGGTCTTGATGTAAACCTTCCATATAATGTTCAAATTTAGTTATCCTCTCTAGAGGATGTCCACCCTTTTTTGGTTTTATTAATGCAGGCCACTCACAAGTAATCATATAAATGCCACCATCATTAGTATCATTAGTTGCAGATTGACCCCAGTTAATTTGCCATTGAGGAGAATCAAACATAAGAATTGAACAAATTATAACATCACCAGTTGTAAGTTTAAAAACTCTTATCTTTTTACCATCAACAACTCCTCTTTTGCGATGGTCTGGGTGGTCTAATGGTAAATCATTATTCAATTAATTTCTCCTTATATACACTAGCTAATCCTAATGCTTCCTTATTAAAATGAATAAGATTTATAAGAGCTTTAGGTGTAATGAATGACATAAGTGTATCCACCTGTGCATTACCTTCATCACCAATCTTCCATTCATACTTACCAACTTTCTTTTCAATAGCTGCTATTGCATCTGGGTCTAAGCTCATTTGATGTAGAGCATTTCTTAAAAGAAATGTATTTGGATTTCCTTTATTAACCCATAAAGCTTTTTGCATACCATCTCTAAATGATTTGACAAGTTTATAAGCATCATAAAATTCTCCACTTGGTTCTACATCCCAGCGTTCTTCAAATAAAATTTCTAATTGGAACCCTGGATGATTAGGGTCATCAGCATGACTTCCATCTGCTTGGAGTATACCATGATGGAACCAAATTTCTGCGTTCTCATCAGTCTCAACATGCTTTTTATAAGCAGCTGGGTTCTCTCTTGTTCCATTAAGCTCACCACGTTTAAATGCAAGTCTCCTTTCAGAATTTGACATTCCATTAACCCAAGTCACGTGCTCTTTAAAGCAAGCAAGGTATTCATTCATAGTTAAACCAGGACCACAAATTAATAATGCCATAGCCCAAGCTTCTGGTACTTTACCAGAGCCTGCAGAAAATTTTGGATAATCCATATTCTCACCAATACGTTTGGCTGCTATAATATTTAAATTCATAAGACCAATAGAGTCATAATCTCTATAATCATAATCAACTTTTTCTTGTAAGAAGCTAACTCCATTACCTCCATTGCTCACCATAATAATTTTATTAGATGTTCTTAAAGAGTTATGGAATTTATTAAAGCCAGGAATATCTCTTGCTCCTGGTATATGTTTAATGGTTATGTTTTCTCCTAGGAATGGTTCAAGTTGTGTAGCCACAATTTGAGCCCATTGACTTGTTCCACCTCCAGGTTTTTGTGGTACAACAAAGATATAATCAGCTAAGGCTGATGTAGTAAATGCCATAAGGCAAAGTGTTAGTAATTTTTTCATGCATACTCCAGTTTGTTTTTCTTTATAGACAATGTTGCTAAAGCTATAATCGTTATAATTAAAATAATAAATATTGGTCTAGTCATAAGAGTCTCTATAGTATATAGAGTTGTCATTTGAATAGTCAATGCTTCTACCTTCGCGGCTAAAATGAATGCCATTAATAAAGCCGGTCTACTATATTTATATTCTTTACAAAAGACTCCTAATACAGAACATAAAATAAGTATAGCGTAATCTTCCCAGCCACCCGTATATTGTGCACAAGCCCAGGTGATAAACACAACAAGCGCAGGAAAGTAATATCGATAACGCACATAAGATATCATAGAAATATATCTATTAAATGTAATACATATAATTCCAACTAAAACAGTAGCCCACATAAATCCAAATGTTAGACTATCAAAAAATCTCATATCGTAAGCAAGGTCAGGTGTTCCTAATTCAAATCCTAATGTCATAAATAATGCTAATAGTACTGCAGCAAAAGAAGCACCAGGGATTCCAAACAAAACTGTGGGAATCATACTCGTAGCTTTTTGAGAATTATTAGCTCCTTCAGAACCTATAACACCTCTTATATTACCTTTGCCAAATTCTTCTTTAGGGTTTGCAGCAACGGTTGAACCATACGCCATCCAATCTCCCATTGCCCCGCCAAGTCCTGGAAGGAATCCAATGAAGGCACCTATTGCTCCACCTCTTATTGCATCCCATTTATATTTCCATACAGCTTTAATACCATCAAGGGTTTGTCCAGAAGTATTATGTTTTGTAGTGGTTGCATCTCTCTTTTTTAAACCATCTAATATTTCAGGGAAAGCAAATAAACCAGCAACCATTGGCATAATTTGAATACCAGCTCCTAGATACTCCCAACCGAATGTCCACCTATCAGCATTTGTTACAGGGTTAGTGCCTATCATTCCTAAGAACAATCCTATACCTATTGCAATTAAACTTCTTATCCAAAATTTATTACTAACAAATCCTACACAAACAAGAGCCAACATAACAAATGCCCACATTTCTGGTATACCAAAGATCATCATAAGTTTTGTATACCAAGGGAGTAAAGCAAATGTTAGTGTTCCCCATAGGAGACCATTGACTGTTGAGGTGGTTATAGCTGCGGTAAGAGCATAGGTTGCTTTACCTTGTTGTGCTAAAGGATGTCCATCAACCATTGTGGCTGCGGCAGAATTTGCGCCTGGGATACCTAATAAGATTCCGGAGTATGTATCACCGGTAGTTGAGGCTGCAACTACAGCCATACAAAAAATGACACCAAGATATGGGTCAGAAAAATAAGACATTAAACCAAATAAAATTATAAGACCTGTAGTAGCTCCTGCAGCTGGTATCAATCCAATTATAAGACCATATAGAGTTCCTAATAACAATGCTAAAATCATAATATATTAAATTATTTTACCACCACTTCATTTATTTAATACCTATATTATATTTTGGACATAATTCCCAATTACCTTTTTCTTTATGTGATATGATTTTAATTTGATTTAAAGGAGCAGTTTCTCCTATTGGCGCTACAGTTTCTAGTAATCCCCAATCAGACATTAGTGTTACAATTGTGTTTCGTCTATGGAGGTCATTTTCTGTGAGGTTAGATGGTTTACCATCTAATAAGAATAACTCTTTAAAATGAGTTATAAAATATCTTCCTTGCTTATGAAGGATGTGACATGATTGAAATAATTGTGAATCTCGTTTGGATGCTACGCCCATTCGAGTTAATGTTTCTCTAATCTTGAGAAAATCATCTGGTTCTGCTAATATAATTTCTAACATCATATCTGGTTTCCAGTCAACCAGTTTGTCTCTGTGTTCCACCATGAAATATCTTCCCCTTTATTATATTAAGGTTTTCATTACTTAAAAGCGGAAGTACATCACGAGCTTTTTCATTGCTATATCCATAATATCTTTTTATAGCATTGATATTTTCAGATTCAATAGATTTGTTCCACTTGGAGAAACGATTACGCTTCCTTATGATATTTATAAGAAATGAGTATTGCAATCGGTTGTCGAGATGGTGAAACTTATTCATTTCGTTAGCGTATAAGACAGTATCTGGAAAATAAGATAAACCACGATTAACCATAAAGGCATTATAATCTTTCTCATTTTCAAGTATATCTTTTTTTGTTAAGGATATTGATTTAATTAATTCAAATGGACTCATGAAATAAAAATTCCTTTAATAATTTGGTCTAAATTTAGATAAGTAATCCATAGCAATACTACAGCACTTACACTTATAATAAATATTATAATTTTTTCCATACCCATACCGCAAGTTGAACTGGTGTTGTACCATCTTTAATAGATATCATTGTTTCGATATGCATATCTAATACTTTAAATTTATCTTTGAACCATTTGAATGCACAATCATCAGCATTAGATATTGTCCAATTAGCATATTCTGTATCTTCTTCCATATGAATAGGTGCTCTATTTAAATGAACTCTTACAATACATAGTCCACCTTTTTTTAACCATGAATAAAATTTATCTAAGTAATACACATTCTCCTCAACAGGTCCAAAGTTACATGAACCTAAAGCTAATATAACATCAGCAAAGTCTCTGCCAAATATTTGATGTGCTTGATCGAAAGATGCTTGGAAGTCTGCTTGTTCGTATGGAGCTATATCAAATCCTATAAGATTTTTAATCTTATCTTTAAATGGATTAATACCACAACCAGCATCAATAACCAAACCGCCAGGTTTTACACCATTAATAAAGTCAGCTAATACTATACCTGAACTTTCATGATTATTAAAATGGTTTATGTCATATGGCTTTCTAGTAAAAAAGTCAATGACCTTATTTTCATTTTTAGTATTTGGTTTAGAAGGTTTTGACATATTTAACATTTTCAAGTAAAAAAGATCGCCAACCATTATTATCTGTATCAAATACAGCCATGACATTTTTACTTCTGGCTTTAACAGATAATCCTTTTGGAGTCATATCTTCTGGTATAAATTCAGATGCTAATGTACAATTCATAATACGTTCAGTGCCATCTTTCTTTTCAAAACAAATATTAACTATACCATCATGAAGAAATTCTTTTAAATCATTTCTAAATTCACGTTTTTCATTTTCGTCCATCAAGATTCTCGGCTAAAATGAGTCTCATATCTTTTAATAATCTACTAGCCTTTTCTAATTGCCATACAATATTAACCATTGCTAAAGCAATAATTATTGTTGAATAATTTACTAGTTCTTGCATAAGTCTCCTATTTAAATTTAATTTGTGACATTATTTCTGTCATACATGCCACTACGTTCAATTCATGATCAGCAACAAAACTATCCTTATAGGAATAGTCTGCAAGAATGAGTACTAGTTGTGGAATGCTTGAAGGCATTACATACTCAATCATATTATCATAAACCATTCTAAATAACTTTGTTGATTCTACATCAATGTTATCATTAACCCATTTACGCATATCCTTAAAGTTTTTATTTTTTAAGTTATCCATTAATACTTTTATACTTGACTCAGATAGACTAACAAGAATTCCAGTATCAATAGTGCCACTTATCCCATACCTTTGACATTCATTTATGACACGTCTCCAGTCTGGTATATATTTCATAATCAGTTCGGCAACAACTGCATTATCATATTTAATTCCTTCAGAATCAAGAATAAATCGAAGCCTTTGCATAAATTGCATAGCCATCTTTTTCTTATTTCCTAAGTTAAACTCGTATATAGAACACCGCGAATGGATAGGGTTTATAATACGATTTTTAAAATTACATGTTAATATAAATCTGCAATTAGAAGAAAACTCTTCAATGAATCCACGGAGTGCCGGTTGAGTAGATTGGGGATTTAAGTAATCTGCTTCATCAAGTATGACTACTTTAAATCCACCCTGTAATGATATTGTACTTGCGAATTGTTTAATTCTACCACGAAGAGTATCAATGTTACCATCTTCCGACCCATTAATTATTATATAATCTAAACTTAATTCATTACATAATGCTCTGGCCACTGTAGTCTTACCTACACCAGCAGAACCAGTAAACATCATGTTGGGTAATTCTCCACCATCAACAATACTTTGGAAAGTATCTTTTAATGATTTAGAGAGAACACACTCAGCAATAGTTTGTGGTCTATATTTTTCTACAAATAAAAACTCTTTCAAATGAACCTCATAATATAATTAACGCATTACTTTTTTTCTTCTGGTTCTGGTTGAGAAGCAACTACAAATGCTTGTAGACGATTTCTTACAGAACCAACATCGCCAAGTTCATCACCATTAAATGCACCACGTTTAGTAACTACATCTATAATTTTAACTACCGCAGCGATATCACTTAGTTGTAAACCAGCTGGTTCAGGAGCAGGAGCTTCTGGTACAGCTTGTTCAGTGTCAACTGGTTCGTCAATCACTTCTTCAGTTTTCTTTGCCATATTTTATTCCTTATATGTTGTTGTTTTATCAAGAGCAATCCAATATTTTGTATTACCGGCCATTACAGAAGCAATAAGCTTCTTATCAATACCAAATTCATATGAATCTGAATTGACGAATTTAAAATTATTCATATCAAAAACAAAATCAAACTCTGCAGTAGTATTTATACTACAATTTGAAACGTTTAATGTGAATTGATTTGAAGTTGGATTAGTTTTATCAACTACTACAGCCTCAATAAATTGTCCACCAGTATGACTCTTTCGTACACTTAATTGATTTGTTCTAAGAGTAGCCGAAGCTTTACGTAGTTGTGTTAGTTGAGCATGAGTAAGAGTGAATCGTACATCATCACATTCTAATTCAATATCCTTTGTAGGGATTGTTAGAATGTCTTTATCAGAGAAAAAATACTTAAATGTTGTAATACCATCAGTAATGATTAAATGTTTTTTATTCTCATCAAAAGTAAGAGTTGGATTGTCAAACATATTAATACAAGCTAACAATTCACCTAAGTCATATATTCCAAATTCATATGGAAATTGGTCAGGTATATTTGTTTTTGCCATTAATGTTTTAGATATTGACATTGTTCGAACAAATCCAGGTTCTCCTAATGCAATGTTACTATTAATAGTTTGATAGTTATTTAAAACTTCAATTGTTTGTGGATTTAGATTCATTTGACTCCTTTATATCATGTTCATTTATTGCTAATAAAGCATAATGAATTATCTTCATTAAATCTATTCTATCAGCTCCATTTTTCTTACCATATCTTGCTGCGTATTTCATTACGTTACCAAGACAAAAATCTAATCCACGTCCAGAAGACGAGATTAGGTCCATACTTTGAATTCCATTGGCAGATGTATAGTGACCAGAATAGGTTTTTTCTACATATTCTGCAACGTCTTTCAGATTTTTGTGTTCATTAAATTTCATATAGGTATATTATATCATAATTCATAACGAAAGTAAACAGTTTTATAAACTTATTTTTGTTATTATAGGATTGTTTAATCCTGCTCTTATATCATTATATAAAAATGAATGATTAGGTTCACCTTCATTAGTAAAACTACAGCAAACATACGGACCAATCCAAAATTCAATTCCTTTTTTGGCATTATATGTAGTAGGTCCTTTATAGTCTACTATGATTTTTTCATTATGGATAATTATCATATAGCCATAAGCTTTGTCTGTTTGCATTGTTTTTATTATAAATGTATTCCACCCTGGGGACATAAAACTTATTTGACCTAACCATTCTTTATTGACATCTGCTTCAATAGCTTTAGATTTAGGGTCATACCAAATATGATGTGTTGGTCCATTATTCCTTGTTGACCACCAAGCTGGATAGAGTTCAAATATAGTAATTCCAGGACCACTAAATCCAACTCCATCATTTTCACTTATATCTTTAAATTGAAATGCATATTCCAAATGCTTATTCATAGGCAATGGAATTTTACTTGTAAGTTGAGACCTATATAATACTCCAAATTCATAATCACAATCATCCGAATGTCCACCACCTCCAGTGCCGCGAGTACATCCTTGAGTAATCAAATCAAATTGAATAAGACCACCTCCAAGTGGAGTAATAGTTTCACTAATATAATTAGTTGAATTTGCCTGGTAATTATTTTTATCAAACCAAAAATTTTGTTGGTTCTGTGCGTCTACATGCCAGCTGGCTGCTGATAATAGCAACCCTATCGCACATACTTTATACCGCCACTGCATCTGTAATCCTCGCAACTAATTGTTTAGTGTGTTTTTTAGTTTTGTTAAACTTTTTAAATTCATTCCTAATGTCTCTAATTGTTTCAGTTTTCTTAGGGTCAAATTCATCATCAACATGTTTTTGACCAACTTTAATTATGAAGTAATCATCATAACCTTTTTGATTTTTCCAAACACTATGACCTTCTTTTCTCCACTTCTTTATAACATCTTTAAAGTCTTTATTTTCTACAACATCCCAATAACCTTGACCAAAAGTAGAAGCATTTTCTGCTAAATGAAAACCAAGAATTTTAGCACCAGTAAGTTCTCTAAGAACTTCTAAAGCTTGTGTATAAAGCTCTCTAGCGTTTCCACCTTTAATAAGTTTACCATTAAAATTAATTGTCTTATGTGAACGATCCGTTTTAACATCAGCTTCTTTATCATCATTAATTCCAACACTATCAGGATAACCATCAGTAAGCATCATAATATTTGTCTTCTGAATTGCATTTTTCTTTTGGAAAGCTTTAGTAAGTTTAGCTGCTAAAATTGTAGTTTGAATAAGAGGAGTTGAACCCATTGCATCAATCATGTGAAGCTGGCCAGAAGGAATGTAATATGTAGAATCACGTCTATATGAATGAGCTTTACTTAAAGCAAATATTAATTGAGCAGCTTCTTCAAAAGTTTTTTTATTCATTTTTGAAGAAAAGATTTCAACAACTTTTACTTTAGTTAGGTCATCTAATTCATTACCTTTAACTTTAATATCTTCTTGAAGGTCTCTACCATGCCATCCAGTAGTAGTAAATGAATATACTTCAAAAGGTATATTAACTTTTCTACAAAACATTGCTATCGTAATTGCTTGAGAAACTACATCTTCGATTATATCACACATTGAACCAGAAAAGTCAACAAACATCATAATTCCATGTGACTTTGCTTGAGCTAATTGAGTAGTTGTTAAGAATATGTCTTCAGTGTATTTGTATGCATGAAGTTTTAATGGGTCAAGTGTACCAGTTTTTGAACTTGTAGCTCTTGAATATTCAAAAGCAGCCTTCTTACGTTCAAAGTCTTTAGCTAATAAATTAGCTGTAGAGTTTAAAGCACCTTTAGACTTTTCCCAATCTTCTTTACATTTCTCATTTTCATAAGCACAACCTTCACGATCGTAACTATCATGTTCTTCTACCCATCCATCTCTAAAAGCTTTAGCTTCTTTATAAGTGTATACAATTTTTTCTAAGTTTGCCTCAGAAATACCTGCAGAATAAGCAGATTGTCTTTCTTCACCATTACGATCTTCTTTAGTTTCGAGTAAATCTTTTTCATTTTCTCTAAAATTTTCTTCAGTCCAAGGAGAATGTTTACTTTGTTTTTTAGATTCAACTGGTGTTTCGTCACCTTCAGAATCAGCTTCACCACCTTCATTACCTTCACTTTCTTCTTCCATTTCCTCATCATTTTCAGGAGGAGTAGTACCTTGTGGGTTTTCAGTTTCAGCATCATCATCGCCGTCCATGTCATTAGAAGGAAAATCAGCGCCAGTACCTTCAGGTAATTCTTCATCTTCTTCATTTTCGTCAATCCAATCATATAGTTTTTGACAAATTTTAAGAACATCATCCCAAGTTTTAACTTCCATAGCTTCTTTAACTAATGGAGTTTCCTCATCTGAGAATTCAACTGGAACATAACCTCTACCTTTTGAACTAACATTAAGTCTGTCCATAAGACCTGACTTATTAATATCTCTATCGTCAGTACCAAATAGGTTATCATCAAAAAGTCTCTTATAACCATTTTTAAATCTACGAACTATTCCAGGATATGTTTCCTGTATCATACGTTCAATTCGAATATCTTCAACAATATTTAAATAAGCTCTAGGAATTTTTCCAATTTTCTTTTCAGAATCGTGCCATCCATCAGCTGGAGTATAAAGAGCATGTCCAACTTCATGTCCAACAAGAAGGTCATAAACATCTTTACCTTTGTCTTCCCAAAGTGGCAATCTTAAAACACGATTCATAACATCAAATGATGCTGTTGAATAATTACCATGTTGAACTGCTAAGTTCTCTTTGGCTAATAGCTTTGCTAAATATTCTTGAGCAGATAAATTCATATTAAGACCAATCCTCTGAATCTGAAGTACCAATTCCACTTTCATCTAAATCATCTGGGTCTTTACTA
>Ga0257109_1000109_pt1 | contig 22840 bp, 27 predicted proteins | sample LP_taG_8_FD_191566 | JGI IMG/M metagenome (GOLD analysis project Ga0257109, IMG submission 191566) | Marine microbial communities from Northeast Subartic Pacific Ocean, Canada - LP_J_2011_P26_2000m | ecosystem: Environmental > Aquatic > Marine > Oceanic | place: Canada: Northeast Subartic... | reverse complement strand
TATTTCATTCTCTAGTTCTTTCCCTTTGAATTTAATGCCCTCTTCTATTTGAGAAATCCTTTGATGAGCATCCTCTGCCATTTGAGTATTAATTTCGAGCGTAGACTGGAGTTGGGATGCAATCCTCAAGCCACCATATACTGAGCCAAGCAAGGCGAGTACTAAGGGGATATATACGAGATATTTCACCCTCTTACATCGAGTATAGGCATGTCTGGTATTAAGTCATGTTCATGTATTTCCATTTCCTGTCTGAGCATGTCTAGTTCATGATGCATGCCATCTATCATTCTAAAAATTTCGTCTAGCTTATAGTCTAGTTCTCTAAAGATGTGTTCATTCACGTTTCTAGTCGCGTCTACTTGGTGTTGGAATTGAAGGGTGCGCATCTGATTATCTTTCTTGTTAACTTCATTAGACATAACAAGGAATACGATGCCGGGGATTATTAAGAACTTAGTTATGTTCCACTTTCTATCAGTGTCCATTCTTTCTTTCCTCTCGTTTCATAAGGTTTTTTAAGTTCTTTATTAGAGATTTCTTGTGGGGATTGTATTTATGTTTCATTTCATGTAATTTTTCTTTTACGTGTTGTAGTTGTATTGCCTTCTTAATATTTCTATCAGTAGACTTCTTCATAAATCTCCTTTCGTATTGTAACCCTCCTAGACACTTGGGACTAGGAGGGGTATGTTTCTTTTTAAGCGTAATGAGTTTCGTATGTTCTCATGTTTTTATGAGAACCAAAACTAAAGCTTGCATCAGTGTGATGTTCCTGTCTCTGACGAGATGGATCAGCAATACCAACACCCATTAACAATACAGTATTCTTACCTTCCGGTACTCCTAATGCTTTGTTAACTCTTTCAATATGGAAACACTTGCAACAACCAGTGGAATAACCCATCATAGTTGAAACTAGGTTCACATATCCTGCAGCTATACCAATAGCTTGTTGACGGTCTTGCTCATATGAATCAGCATATTTACCATCACCTACTTTACCACGCATCTCCTTACTTGACTCTAACGGGTCACGAACTTCCTCACCCATTTGCCATGCTTCGTCTTCAACAAAAGCGAAGACCGCGTGAGCAGATAGTTGTGAGTTAGTAGGACCAACACCTTGGTCATAACCTTGTACACCGTCATAGCCTCTGAAGTCATTTTCTTCAGAACCAAAATCAGGAATAGCAGACGCAGCTTCAATCTCTTCGATTATAGCACGGTCAGTTATCACGTGGGTTTTATAGTGGTTAAGGTTTTGCTTAGTAGGACACTGGGTAGCAGCCTCCACAATTAGATCGATGTCTGCTTGTGGCATCTTCTTCGATAAGTCCCAGTTGCGATTGCAATGCTGAGATTTATGAATAGACTTTTTAATCATTTGTCTAAACATGATATTCTCCTTAGTTATAAAAAAACGTAAGCAGTGCAATCATCAAGGGAGTTATTCAGGTTAGTCTTTTACCATGTATCTGAAACAATTTCGAATAATCGCTTAACTTACTAAAGTATTTATATTATTCTTGATTTCTACGAGCATTAAGTTCAGCTTTCATTGTATCATATTTATCTTTACGTCTTTGGTCTAGTGCTATTCCTTCAGCTTTTCTACGTGCTCTACGTTGAGCAGCCCACGGACCTACTACGTTGGTGAAGACTAAAAATCCTATAATAATATATAGGACAGTTGTTGTTAAGTTTTGTACTATGTATGCTATCATTTGTTCTTGGTTCCCCTCTTCAATTTCACTTATGGCTGGCTTGTCATCAGGTAGTACCTCATCAATTGCTACAGATGTTGCAAGGTTAGCTACTGCTGGTATAGGACCTGCAATTGCATAAGTGACAGCGGTGGTGGCTGCTGTTTTAATTAGATTTTTCGGGTCCAATGAGTTAAAGCCACCAAGCATTGAACACCCACCTATTGATAGGGCTAGTGTGCCCGCTAATATTTTCTCAATCATATCTATATTTATATCATTTTATAGGTGCTCTACCCATTATATGTATCCGCTCCTCCAGTGAGGAATTTATAGCTGAATGCGCTGCGGTGGCATCAAAGTAATAAGCACTACCATCAGCTGGCACATGGAATAACTTCATATTTTCATTAGTTAAAAAGCACCAATCATTTGTTTTAAGAACAATATGTATTCTAGGAGTCGGGTCAAAGTGATATGTATAGCAACACTTAGGAGGCATAACCATTAGACGTGCTCGTGTTATACCAGTATCATTAATAAATCTTGCTGTCTCCCAATCTTCTGGTATATTTAAGACACTAAAATCAGATTCTAATTTATCCTTAGGGATTTTAGATACTTCTGCAAGACCAGTATAAAAATCTTTACCATCTGTACTCTGTAACATTAATTGATAACATGAACGTTTAACAGTTAAACTTCCCATTGATTCTTGTTTATCACTAAGTTTAAATTCTGGATCTTTTTGTTTACATACAGTAACCATTTCTTCAAGCATCTTATTAACATCATACTTACCAAACTGATGTAATGGTTTATATTGCCTTGCATATATATCAGAGAAGTCATACATTTTATAAGCAATACGACTTTGTTCATCATATCTTCTTTCACCAATTTCTTTTACAACAGCTGTATGACCACTCTTATCAATTGTTACTGGTGGGTCTTCTAAGTATGGAGTGATTGTCATTTCTTTTATACGATGAGGATGTAATAATATCCATTCAATATTATCTAAGACTGAACGACATGACATTTTATTTTCATTTATCTCAGCTACACGTTCTGTATCAATCCATCCTAACCTAAGTGAAGTAACATTATATCCCTGATAAAATAATTGTTCATTAGCTTTATCTAATGCTGCCTTTTGCACGGCATATATATGTGGATCTTTTTTAAGTCCATCACCTGAGTTAGATGATATATTAATAACTCTCTTACCTAACTCACAAGCTTTATATAATAAGTCTACCTGGTCGAATCCTTGATGCTTACAGTTAATAAATATGTCACACTCTTCGAGAGTCTCAACTACATTTAATCTATCATGGAGGTATTTACCTAGACCACGTTTAGTTCCAGTAATATAAAAGTTCATTTAATCCTCCGTATAATTTTTTGTTCCACCATTCAGGTGGAAGCTTAGGTAGATAAAATATATATTGTTTGTTGTTTGGATATATAATATTAATCTTTTCATTATGTATTATCCAATCTGAAAATATATCAGGCCTACCTTTCTTTAGTCTTTCAAAGAACTTAGGTGATTTATCTCTAGACCAAAATATAACCTTACCTCTAATCTTTTCCATTGTCCAAAGTAACTCTTCAAAGTTGTCATTCTTATCTAATAGTTCTGTACCATCTGTCTTATATTTTTCAAAAGCAAAGTATCTAGAAAATACTCTTATACCAAATTCATTTACTATTTGTGCACCACTACAAAAGACTGGTTCAGTACCATCAAATACAAAATTATATATAAACATCTTATCAAAATGCAATCCCTTATCTGTATAATTTTCAGATAACCTATGCTTATCTCTCTCATCTTCTAATTGTAATAAAGCTTTTTCACATAGTAATCTATCTTCAAAAGAAATATTATAATTCTCTCTACCTTGATATATTAATGGTATTACTTTGTAGCCACATGGAAGTACATAACTCATTGGTTGATTAGCTAACATACTATGATTAACATCCCAGTCAATCCATTTGGAATCTCCATCCTTCCATAATTTAACACGACTTATTATTCTCCTACCACTAAATATATCAAGGTCAAATTCCCAAGACTCATATTCAGAATATTTATTTTTATATAAATGAAGTCTATGCTCAATAGTATTTAATTCTAAATCTTCTCTCCAACATTCAGGCCTTTGGTCTTTTAATGGTTCTTGTATAATAGCATTCTGTGCTCCATAAGCATTATGCATCTTATGGAAATACCAAAGATGATATGTTGGTTCATATAATAAAACACCAGACCATATCATAACATCAACATTAAAGTCTACCTTAAATTCTATTCCAGCTCTTTCCCACCATTCATCTGCAGATTCTTTTTTAGTTTTACCATGTGTAGTTATTCCTACTTGTTTAAAATCTTTCCATGATAGTACTCTATATTCTATATTGTCAAACTCTTTCCAGGTCTCAGTAGCATATTCAATTGGTTGGGTTGATGTATCAAATCCCATATAATTAAAATCAGTATAACCTTTATCCATTAATATATCAACTACTGGACCGTGTCTACAACCAACATCAACAATACCCTTCCAACCATTTTCTATTATAAGGTCTGCTTGCTTTTCAAATAAAGGTTTAGCTTCAGGAGTATCTAAGTAATCCATAGACCTCATCTTATAATCTTCTTTAAGAGGCACGAATTGTGGGTCAACAGTTTTAGGTAATCTTGGAAATGGTATACCCATAACATAGTTAGTTTCTAAAAATTCGTATTTTTCTGGATTAGGTAAGTGTTTTTTCGGCATGTTTTTTAAATTCATTATATGTTTTATTTATTCCTCGCCAAGCAACACAAAATATTGCTCGAGGTGCTTCAACCATTTGTACATTATGTAAGTAATCCGTATTCAATAAGACTGGTTTATCTACTAGTATGGTTCCTATTTCTTCAGATGGATACTTATCTTGTAACATGTTCCAATGTTTTTGACCATGTCTAAATTCTAATTGACTTGGAATAGTTTTAAATATCGATACACTAGCAGTACCAAACAAAGGAAGTAGTAAATTAAATTGATTGCCTTCAACTTTTCCTATATCAATATGAGGTGGAACATTATGTTTAAGTGTAGGACTAAAGTTAAATCCAGTTCCATGTTCACAGAAGTTTTGGTGAACATTATAATATTCTTCTAATGGTCCTTCCCACATATCATAATAATCTGGATTAGATATAAGAACATGTGATGTTGCACCACACTCAATATAGTTTAATGGTTCATAACCAGAAACAGAATTAAATAATTCAGTTAAGTATTCTTTATTATAATTGATGTCAATGTATTCTAAGACTCCTTCCATTGCTCCTCCCATATTTTATATTGTTCTATCCAAGTATTAGGTTTATCTTTCCAATCATCATATCTTGGATGTGGTTCAGGCATTTTAGTATTTAATATTTCCTCACGTTCTTTACGAACCCATTCATAATTACCAGGTACACATTTTTTCCAACCACTATGTTTTACAAATGAATTATAAACTATACCACCCATCTTATCTTCTAATAAATGTTTAGTCATTTCAAAATGTCTATCCCCAGCATTAGATATTACTGGTGTAAATGTTATAACGTATATTGGCTTATTAAAGAATGGACCGTCTTGTCCTAAGTCAGCGTTAAAGTTACTTGCGCATATTAACCAGTCCATAGCATTTTTAAATCCTGCTGAATAATGTGCTGTAGCTTCTGGTATAGCAAACACTAATACGTTAGCCTCAATAAGTTTATCAATAAATTTATTTACACCTGGAGCAACTCTACCATCAGCTTTATTTACATTACACATAGGCATATTAAAATCATTCATATCATATACACTATCAAGGGTCATTAACTTAAGACCTCTGGTGTTCATAGAATTCTTTGCGTAACTAAATGATATTCCTATTATGTTCATAAATCTTTATCGCATATTAAATGTAAACACATTTTACCTTTATCCATTTTTACTGAATGCCAAAACTTTGAATGTGCAAGAAACACAACATCACCCGGTGAATATTTAAGAGAACTGATAGCATCATCTGTAGCATTCTCATATATAAATACTTCAGCTTCACCCTTTATAGGTACTAAGCCTACATACTTACCAACAAATTCATTACCTTCTGAATATTCATTTTGTCGATCATTACCAGTATAGGGAGTATTATCTATATGTCTTTCAAATTCTATTATCTCTGGTGGATGCCACCATGCATAAACATCTGATATTATTTTATAACCTAAAGAATCTTCTATGATTGGCCAATATTTATCAGGTAGTTTAAAAGAAGTATTATAATATGAACATTCCTGTTCACCTTGTGCATTTAAGAAATATCCTTTCTCTCCATCTGACCAAGTAACAGGACTTTCTTCAAGTACATACTTAGCTAGTTCGTTTATGTCTCCTTTATAAGGTTTTTTGAATACGGGTATAGTCACAGGCTATCCTCCATAATAATCTATTATCATCATACACTGGGGTTCTCCTATGTAATGAAGTGAACTGGTCTATTAATAATAGGTCACCCTTACGAAATATATGATGCTTCATATATTCAGATTTAAATATAATTTTTTGTAAATCTTTTATAAGTTTATTGACATCAATTTTCTTTTTCTTATACCAAGCTTTCTCTATAAAGTGATATGGAAAATAGAAATACTCAGAAGGTTCATGATAAATGTGTGGATGTCTACCCACTAACTTTCGTATGCTTCCTTTACTAGCACTCATAAATTCTAACTCAGGGTCACCTTCCTCTAAATGATATATAGTATCATTTTTAAATTTAATCTTTATTGTAATGTCTCTATAATAATTTTTTAACTTATCATCTAAATCTTTAAATGGTCGTGCGGTATTACACATAGACAAACAAGTATTAAAATCTTCCTCAACACAATATAAACCTATAAGAATTTTATCTACGTTATGCCGTGAGTTACCATTACTATGCCAACCCAATTCTGTATCACCAAACATACCAATCTTTTTCCCATGCTTATCTTTCTTACCAGTAACAAGAAATATCTCTGGGTAATTAACAGGATTCATGAATAATTGTGGGTGTTCGCATTCACCAAACCTTTTCATTAACTTAACGTAATCAGCTTGAGTAAGGTCTTGTTTAAAATATAAAACAGGGTCACCTAGTTGAATTTTTCTTGCGATTTGTTTTAATTCATAATCACTAGAATTCAATATTTGAATAGTCAAACGCAGTCCTCCATAACATTCTTTCTTTATTATATATAGGTGACCTCCTATGAATCGTATGTAATTGGTCCATGAATAATAGGTCACCCTTCCTAAACACATGATGAACCATGTATTTCGACCTAAACAATTTTTCCCATAGCTCTTCGTATAGATCTTCATGGTTAATTTTTATATCACCATTAAATGCACCAACTATAAACGGTACCATAAAGTATAAGTATTCCCTACCATCAATCGGGTGCTTACCCACAAGTGGTCGCCTATCAACATCCTCTTTATAAAAGTCTGCACCTGTTCTCATCTCATTTTCTGGTGCTGGATTATCGGGTAAGTCATGTTCAGATATCTTATATATAGCATCTTTCTTATTGTCAAGTTGAATGTCAATACTTCTATATCTTAATTTATCCCATTCAGGTAAATCAACAAATGCATCACACTGATTACATATAGAGAGTACAGTATCAACACATTCCTCTACACAATATAGTGATACACATATCTCATCAAATATATGACGAGCAGTCCCGTTAGCGTGCCACTGTAGTTCGGTATCACCAAAGATACCTATAGCTTTACCATCTTCATCTTTCTGATCTGATACAATACTTATCTCTGGATTGTCTTTAGGATTCATAAAGTATCCATAAGACTCGCAATGACCAAAGCGATTTGATACCTCAACTAATTCTCGTTGTGTTAGTTCCTGGTCGTGAAGTATAGCATAGCCATCGCGTATTATTTGATGAGCTAAATTTTGTAGTCTTCCTTCTCTATAACTTAATATCTGCGATGTCATCTTGTCCGTCCAAACTAAACATAAAGGCTATACGTGGTTCATCACCTTTATTGAATACACCATGAGCAAATCCAGTATTAAAGAAATACGCTTTGCCTGCTTCTAAATGTGTTTCAATTAAGTGACCCTTTACTTTAAAAACATTTCTAACTTTCTTATTTGTATATACGGGTATGACTACTCGGGTTGCATATGTTGGGTCATAGTCAATATGCATTGGCACATCGGTATGTCCATCAAGCTTAGTGATTCGTATTCTCATCTTATCACAAGAAAATTGATTAGCTATCTCTTCAAAGTAACTGCCTATAAATTTATCATTTGGTTTATTATATAATTTTTCTTCACCTCTACGGATACGCTCTTTTATACTATCAGTGTATGGTAACTCTTTACCATCAAGTTCAGTTAAGTTTATTTGTTCAAAATTATCATATACAGATTTTGATAGAGCCATGTGATTATCACATAACATTTTATTAGCGGTTTTAACATCTACATATTCATTAGCAAGTTTATCTGTTGCATCTTGTAATTTGCTAAGGTCTATATTAATATGTTTTAATTCACCATGTGTTGGTAGTTTATATTTAGTTCTTTTCATATTTATATTTATACAACATAATTATAATGTTCACGTATATTAGACTTATACCATGTGGCAGTTCTTAATAGCGTCCTTGGTTTATCTTTCCTTATATCAGGTCTCCTATGGATTCCAATTATATTATCAAACAAAGCTATGTCACCTTCTTGCCACTTATGTTTATATATGTAGTCATCGTTCTGTACATAGTCTTCCCATAATTCTGTCCATAATTCTTTACTAAGACCTTCACCAAAATTATCTAAAGGATTATCTTTAAGACTAAATCCATGTACTTCATAAGGAGAAAAGAATAAACCCTCAACACCTAACGGATGGTCGGGTACGAGCTTATGTCTATTCATTATACCTCTAGATAATCCAAACTTTTCTTTGTTCTCTGGTTCCATGTTAATAGAATCTCTTACTTCCCTAGACATTCTATTCTTAACAATCTCATCAAGTACTTCTTGTCCATATATCTTTTTAAATGCTGGTTGCCATGCTTTCTTAATAACACCTAACGTTCTTTTAGGATCAAGTATAACAGTGAGTTCTCTTAGTCTTTGCTTTTTTTCTTCAGGTAATTGAGTAAAGTATGGTACTGAATTAGCAAACCAAGTCTCAGTATCATATGTTATTGTCTTTGCATATAATCCTATCGTCTCTTCAGCATCACCGACTGGTGTCATATTAGTATGCCAGTCTAATTCATAGTCACCAAACAATCCTTGGTTCCTATCGTCCATCATCTCATTAGTCACCGTCCAAAATAAACTTGAATGCTCTTTATCTGTACACCATATCTCTGGACTTAAATGATAACCTAAACCAAGAGACCACTCAGCATATTCTTCTGGGGTTGCACCCGAATCACGTATAATAACAACTCCAGCTTTGCCTGTCATTATAGCCATTAGCTCTGGATTTAAATCCTTTAATGGAATTCCATAATATGTTGGGACTACCATTTTATCAAAGGGGTTAAGCAAAGTCTTGCTGCTGGATTATATTTCATTCTCCTTCTCCTTTTATAATATGGGTCACCTGTAGTAGCTAAGAAAAAACAATCAGAAGGTATAAGAGAATATTCTTTACACATCTCAAGTTGCCAAGCTCTATGTATCTTCCACATAGTATCTACTTTGTAATTACTCATTATTAGTTCCATTATCTTAGGACCACCATAGTTCCAATTCTCAAATTCTTTAAGAGTATGTAAAGACTTATGTGGTTTTTTTGTATATACTAATCCTAACCTTTGACCAACAAGACCAAAGCCTTTAGAAAAACTAAAGAATACTTGTTCAGTATTTTGTGGTACATCTATTTTATGTATGTTTGTACTCGATACGTATGTACAATCTAATATAATACCAACTTTTGAAAGAGTTGGATGAAGATCTTTTAAATTAAAAAAGTTACCGTCAGCTGCCGATGGTGTTGAAATGTAAAGAACTTTTTCAGGGTCTACTATTGAATCTTTATACCCAATACAACAATCAGTTCCAGGTTTAATTAAACCAGGATATTCATACTCCCCTTGGAAATGTTGCCACTCTCTAGTCTCTGTCATTAGCCAATGATGTATAGCATCTGTTGTGCCATTAGTAAAATAACAATAAGGGAATTCAGATAAGTCAATTATTTCATTGACCCAGTTTCTATGGGTAGCCTCAACCCAGTCTAAGTCTTGTGTAGCTTGACCATCACCACGACGATAGTAAGTATCTGATACGCGTATCTCCTTTAGTAGATTCCAGACATCAGCAGTGCATGGTACATCTACCCAAGGATTATTTCTTAATTCTTTTTTATACTCCAAAACCTATCCGCCAAATATCCACCCAAGTCATACTTACCAAGCCTTAACCTACTTGGGTATTTATGATGTACCTTATGATATCCATCACCACCTAAAATCCAATTCATCCAAACACCGTCAGTTGGTCCATTCCAATGTCCAAATATATTTAACATACCAAATCCTACCTTAGCAAATACATAAGGCATAAACGCTGCTGCCCACCAGAAGTATGGACTAATAAGAAGACATACAACCCAATACCAAATAAGAAAGTCCTTCCAATACTCATGAGCAAATACCAGTCTTGGGTTATCATATAAGTCCCTTGCAAATTTAATTGGAACATGGTGTAAGTCCCAAGTAGTTAAAGCTACTTTCCAATATCCTATCTCTTTATAGTTATGTGGGTCAAGTGGTCCTTCAGTATCATAGTGATGCATCCTATGACTAGACACCCAGCCAATAGGCGTCCTGACACAGGCAATCATAATCATTATTATGAATCCCCATTCATGTGCTACACTTGTTTTAAATTGATTATGAGCAAAGTACCTATGTAATCCTACAGAGACTCCATAATGTGTAACTACTTGACACCATAGGAATCCCCATAGCGTTGCCCAACCTAATAATTCCCAGTCTACCATTTTCCCATCGCCATATATCTATTCCAATAATTAAGTTTTTTACCTTCTTTACTTTTCATTGTTCTAAATCCACCATTTAAAAATCCAATGCCATTCTTCTCAGCTAATTCAATTTCACTATCAACACAATTGATATGGTCATCCTCATCTGTTTTGTTATTACTTTGTAATACCAATAGAGTTCTTTCAGGGTCAAAGTAATAATCTCTCATACTTTTCATATCAGGCATATGCTCACAAGATGTATTTATTATTAAATGAGCTCTACGTTTCTCTTTATAATTAAAATAATCTCCCATCTCATTAGTAAATATTTTAACATCTTGTATGTCCACCCACCATGTACTTAAATATACTCCAAATACTTTTGATGCAAATGGGTCCATATCAAAAAAGTCTATTGCTCTTATCTCATCACCATACTTATTATACAATAAATCTATAAGAGGAAACCCAAACCAACCACCAACAATTTCAATCTTAAATCGACCTTCCTCATCACGTGGTATTACTACTTTATCTAATTCTTCTACTAACCAATTCTTACCTTCTATCTGGTTAGGTGATATGCTTTCAATAAACCTATGCATCTCCAATGGATAATTTCTATCAAACCATTTAAGCATATTATAATATATCTCAGGGTCTATTACCTGCTTTATATTATTACCCATGTGGTCTGCCTCACGGGTTCCTAACTTTTTTTCTAAATCTACTATTCCTAATTGCATCCGTACACCACAAAGTATTTACCTTTCCATCTTTTAAATTCATTATGTGACCAGAGTTCTGTTAATTCATTTTGTTCTACTAACATCTTATTAGATACTATAGGATTACAATCACCATTATGTTTCTCATTATCTCCCACTAATATAAACTCTCTTCCTTTATATATCTTACCTAATGGCCACATCTTCTCACACGCATAATTTATAATAAGGTCTTCTTTTAATTCAATATCAAATACAACGTCAGCAGTAATTATATTATCCTCTGCTCTTTGCGGGTCATAGTCATACATATTAACTTCTAAACGTTCAATTGAATTAAACTCATGCCACAAACTTCTTTTCTGAGCTGGTCCAACAATAGCAATAGATTCAGCATCACTAAATGTTGTCACTTGTGTATATATCCATGCATCAACTTTCGTCATAACCAATCCAATATTTCCAAGGCCACATGCCTTCAGTTTCATCTAACTCATATGCTTCTATATCCATACCTTGTATAATAATATGTGAGGTATTAAATAAAGTAATCTTCACATACTCTCTTTCTTTATATTGTGGCTCACTAAAATTAAAGTTATCTACTAAATCTTTTTCCCAAAATGATATCCTATCAGTTCGCCAATGCTGATAATATAAATATTTATCTAAAGATTTATAAGTGAAAAACAATTGTTCTTTATTCTTATCAGTATAATCAAACAACCATTGTGCACAATCGTCCTGCCATGCTACAAAACTTGAATTAACATGACAATCGGAACCTTTACCAAACCATTTATATGAATTTTCTTTATTCATATTCCAGTGATTAAGAATAAAGGTTGGCTTCTCAAATTCCCTTGATACCATTTCAGTTATATCACCGTGTATTAATACATCTAAGTCAACCCACAACTTTGTACCAGCAATAGGTAAATCAAATAAACAAAGTTTCTCTCTAGTAAATATTTTATCCTGACCATAAGACCGCCAAGAGTCTGGTCCAATTTGATTATAATCTAATAAACCTATTTCTGGAAGTATCCCTTCCGGATTATCAGTAATACAGGTGAAAGTAAAAGGCACACTACAAAAGTGTTGAAGACTATGATAGAGCCTATTAACATAAACTGGTCCATACTTATCTCCCCATTTAAACGTAAAGAAGTTTAATTTTATTTCCGGGTTCAACTTCGCTAGGAAGTCCTCCGTACTCTGTAATATACCATCTGATAACATTCTTATAAAATTCCTCCGAGTCGTGATCTGCTTTAAATTGTTTTATCCAAATATTGTTTGCATTATGTGAGCTTATAACTAACGCAGCTTCAAGCTGAAGTTCTCTCATCTCAAAAGTATTTATAAGTGTTTCTATACCGTCCATAATGGAATCATATTTCCTGGTTTACGTTTGGGTATCTTTGAATCTGCTGAAGATACACACGCACTTGTTATACATATCTTAGGTTCATCAAATAATTGGAACCCTGTTTCTATTTGACCTAATGGTTCGTCATGACAAGAGTAACTTCTTTTGATTGTACCGTCAGGTTCTCTTATAATAATACTTCTATATCCACTAGAACATTCCCACCCTCTAAAGTTATTAAAGTTAAATGCATTAAACCTTTCAGCTTGGTCCATATACCATTTCTTCCCGTGCTTATCAGTGAATTCTATTTCAAAGTGAGCTGGTACTTTTCCATACTTATTATCTACTGCAGCATCCCTCCATTTATAATGTGGTCTATCAACCTTAGATTTTTCCTGTGTGTATCCTCTTTGAGGCATACCATTATGGAGAGTCTTTAATTGGTCATCTGTATATCCATCTACTACAAATGAAGCGGTTGGGTCTGACTGTGGTTTAAGGGTTACGTTTATATCTCTACTATGAAAGTATAATGCCTCTTCATAAAATTGTTCAAAGAACTCAGGTACCATAACTATATTAATAGTAATCTGTATATTATGTTCTTGACAAAACTCTAACTTATCTGCAAACTCAATAATCTTCTTTTGAGTATTAACATGTTCCCTGTGATAAGATGCAGTGATAGATACGCGATGCATATCTTTAGAAGCTTGATAATATTTCTCAAACCATTGTATTGGTCGAGAAACATTTGAGGTCATATGAAGAGAATGAAAATTACAATTGCTAACATCATCGTTAAGATGCTGTACAATATCAAGGTACTGCGGATGAAATGTCGGTTCGCCTCCCGATAACGAGAAGTGAAACGAGTTAAATCCTCTTTCCCTTGCTTGTCTTTTGATTTCATTAATAGTTCCTATAGTAGCTTTAAGAGGCCTATGGTCTTTCTTATCTGATCGCGCATATGGCCAACAGTAAGAACATCGGTAGTTGCAGAACCTACCCAACAACCAAGACACTGTGAACGTATCTCTATCCAACATAGACCGAGTACCAAAATGTACTATGTCATCAAAAGGTATTTGACTGAAGTCGTATTCACTCCACTTTAATTCTTTGTTCATCTATCCATTTCTGCCAAAATTGTTTTATTACAGGAAAATTATCATCACTATAGTGTATTCTATAAAATCCCATATAATTTTTTAATTCTTGTTTAAATGATTCCCATTCATAAATCGTATCCATAAAAAAGCAATGCTTTCTATCACCCATCTTAAAGAAAATTTCATTTGCTTCTTCAGGCTTTTCAAGTCTTTGTGCTATTGTTTTATCATGTTCAGTATCCCACCAAGCTATATCATCATCTGTAACACTTGTTTTTATTAACCAATTCTTTTGAGCTAACTTTTGATATTTAATATCATGAACAGTTACAAAAGTTACTACTGGATTTAATACTTCTTGCCTCTCAGCCTCTTCCATAATCTCATCTATTATATCTTGATTTGATTCAATATGATGTCGTTTATGTATAGTAAATAAAACTTCTTGTACTTCAGTATTTTCACTTACATCCCATCTTTGTTTATTATACATTTCAGGAATATGTGTTTGTCCTCTCCAATCAATAAAGCTTATAAGATTATTATTCCAATATAATCCCATATTTAAAAATCCATCAATATTTCTTTTAAATTCCCAGTTACCAGGAACTAATAATGGATATAAACAACACCTAATCATATCACCGCCCATGCCAGGTGCCGAAGATAATACTAATTTCTTCATTGCCATTGCGCAGAGAATGGATCAAATGCTTTATTACATTTAAGAGCACAAACCTTTAAACGATTAGGACCTTGTTCCCATGCCTTTTCTATTGAATTAAAAAACTTATTAACTATATCTTCTATAGGTGTCCCTTTAGCATTAATATTATGTTGATTTATATGTTCCCATATCTGTGCCTCACCAGGTTTTTGCCACCACTTATACATTTGACCAGCGGTCCAACAACAAGGAAAAACATATCCTTCAGCTGAAATATAAATTTCTTTTTTCTTTATACATTTAGGTTCTATCTCAGCCACATCTAAATAATTTTCCATACTACCAAACTTAGCAGTGACTTGGTCAAATTGTTTAGTGGCTTTATTTTGAAACCTTTCCATTGTGGGTGGTTCAAGTAATTGGGTATTGACATCATGTCTATCATGTGCTTGGTGTGAATCTTTTTTAGTGAGGGTTGCTGATGACATATACCTACCAGATTTTTTAACAGAGAATTCTGCTACACCAAGTGACTTAGCCCAGAATTCTGCTTCCTCTAATTGATGCTCATTATGTTTGAATACTAGAAATTCCCATTTAGCATGACCGCCAGCATCACAGAATGCTGCCATATTATTTTCTACATTATTCCAATTTACTCCTTGTCTATATAAATGATTGGTATCTTCAAGACCATCAACAGAAAATGTAACATGGTCAATAGTCTTTGCTAGGTCTACCCACCACTTTATTGGTCTTGCCCCACCATTAGTATTCATAGCAAGTCTAATTTTAGGGTTAGTTGATTTTAACCATCGTAATATATCTAAAACTTGAGGTGCCATCATTGGGTCACCATGATTACCACACATATAAAGATTCTCAAGTTGTTGGACAAAGTCTACTGGAAACATTAATTGTATATCTTTTAATGATAGGTCAGCATTGGTTAAGTATTTATTATCAACTCCACCATTCTCATTCCTATCACACATAGGACATCTAGCTTGACACTTTTGTGTTGGTTCAAGATGAACCTGTCTTATATCTTTATAGTCGTACATTATCTTCCTGGCCAATGCCTTATAACATCATTTACGTCATAGTGATAGATTGCTGCTGTTGCCCATTCTTTTTCTATACACCACCAACACCAACGACATGGTCTAGAAAATTTAGGGTCACCACGCATTTTAATATGCCCTTCACATGAATTAGTTAATTCTCCTAAAGATATTAATTGTCCATACTTCTTATAGAATGCTAAGACAACACGTTTATCTTGAGTACAAAATGGATAATATTGAATATGAATTTGATTAGCTTCAATTGCTGCTAGCCTATGTGTTTCAGGAGTTAAACCAAAAACCTTTTCATCCCATACTGAATCAATACGGTCATGAAAATCTGGATTATTGTGTTCAAGAATTTCGCCATCTGTACCATTAGCAATCTCTGCCCATTCATCAATAGTATCAGCATCCCTCATTAACGAACGTCTATCCCAAGAATCTTTCCATACAGGTATACCAATCTCATCTGGTGGATTAAGTGTCACCCCATTATATGTAGCTACAGTACCACCCCTAGTTGCTAATTCCATAGATGCCTTCCATTGTAGTTTAGTACCATTATCGATATACTCACATCCTGGTGTGGTACTAATAAAATGTTCACCAAATTTAACATTAGGGAAATACTCACGAACATATTTAATTACTTTCTTTGAATAATGAGCTTGCCAAGGTCTCTCTTCATGGATTGCTGAATATGCATGTAGTGTTCCACCTAAATTATTTTTGTCCATGTGATACGCTAATAACCAGAGTAAAATAGATGAATCCATTCCACCCGACATACCAACTAATAAATGGTCAAAACCTAAATTTAATTCTATATTCCATTCACCAACTATCTCATCTTTATTATATATTACACTTTTATCTTTTATTATCATTAGCAGAACCTCTCACTTTCTGGTATATTTAAATTAGAGCACCTATTTGTGCATACTTTTAACTTTGGATTAATTTCATCATCATATTTATTATCAAAACTTTCATATAAATCTTTAATAAAAAATCTATGATTAATAATATCTTTAAAGCTATTAGTATTTATATTGTTCCAGTCATCTTCATAAGGTCTCATAAATCTTTCCCAACCATGCCTATCACCACTATTTAGTTTAGTTCTATATTGATAAACTGAGTTATGCCAACAACATCTCCAAACAGAACCATCATGACTTATTTGATAATTACCACCATATGCATCTGCCCACTTACATGTAATACCAGCTTTCTCTTTTGCGTCATCCATATTTTGATGTACTGATTTATCAGGATTTATTATAATATCTTGTATTAATTCTTTACCTGCTTCAATATTCTTTTCAATATCTTTTGGGTCAGCCCTATCTATTTCACCATCATTAAGGTCTCCTACTATTTCCATTATGTCAGTTTTTTCATCAGCCATTTTTTCTGCTAAGGCAAGTAACGTGGCTTGTTGTTCTACTCTATGAGTTCGAGTTCTTCTAAATTCGTTAAAACCATATTCCTTTGCTAACTCCATTCCTCGCTCTTCTAATTCTTCGTTAAAATCAAATGGTATCATTTTCCATACAGCATATCCTCCACCCGCAATATAGGCTTTGGCATTACGAATAATTCTATCAAAATCAGTTTTATATCTATACATATTTTGAGTTTCATTATCAACACCATCTAAATCCCAAAATACTAAATGACCATACTCTAATCTACCAAGCTTATCTGGCTCATCGCCATGCACAAAATCAGGGTTGTATGGTTTTCTACTACTAAGTATTTGTCCTAACTCAAACCAAAATTCTTCACTTTTATATGAACCATTAGTTGATATAGCAACGATTTCTATGTTTGGTTTAGATGCTACATGCTTTATCATATCTAAAAAATCAGGATGTAATGGAGAATCACCGAATCCACCATCATAACTTACCCAAGTTAATTCAGGAGAGGCTTCATCTATTAATCTATTATGTGCTTCAAGAGACATATTCACATTCTTAGGAACACCTTTAGTATAACCATGTTTACCTGTAGATGGATTTATAACATTCTTACGAATACATCCAGGACATTGAGCTTGACAATTAGATGTTACTTCAATAGTTAACTGCATGCATACTCCCAAATCTTAGGTGCCATATCTTGACATGATTTATCATATAATAAATCTTGAGTCTTTATTAAACCTTTAAAGCATGGTTTGATTTCGTTTTTAGCTGAAGTCAATCGTATTGCAAACTCTCTAGTAAAATCATTTATTTCTAAGTTTTCCATAATCTTATTTTTAGTCTCTTCTTCAAGATTAATAATATCTAAAGCTTTTGGCCAATTGACAAATGTTGTACGTATCGTTGTTAGGTTTGGTATTGACTCTTGTAATTCTCTTAAATCTCTATATATTTCATTCATATAAAAAGCTTGATATGCACTCGTTGTACATACAAATAAAAATGAATGTACATAAGGTGCAAGCTCTTTAATATTATTTACAACATTTTGATAATCCCCACCGGTCCTAAAGTAATTAAACAACTTACCAGTACCATCCATGGAAGCTGTAATACTAACAGCTCTAAAATGTGGAAATAATTTCTTTACGGAATAACCTTTATATTCTAACATACTCATATTAGAATTATATACAAGATAAATCTTTTTAGTATTAATATTTGGGTCATCAATTAATCTTTGTAATGTTTTATACATTTCAATTTGATAGAATGGTTCACCACCAGAAAATTCAAGTTGTTCTACAGTAGGAAAAACATTTTCAAATAGGTCATCCATAACTGCTTTAGTTGGAATAACAATTTTATTATTACCAGCTTTTGATATATGACTAAAATCATATTTAGTTTTTAATGCTTGTTCTATCTCAGGAAACTCTATACCAAGTTTTTCAAATGAGGAATTAGATGCTGAGTCACAATGTCTACAATTATAATTACATGCTCGTGATAGTTTTAATTGTAAATCTTTTATTTTAACTCTGTCTTGTCTATAATCAATTGGCGAAAATATTGCTTTTTCAGTTGAAAGAGAAGTATCATTTTCTTCTTGTAATGAACGAGTTCTATACGAAGATAAACCTTCTGATTCTAGTCGTTTACAATCAATACAACCTTTAGGCCATTCGTCATTACGTAATTGTTGTCTTACTGAAATAAAATCAGAATTATTTATAACCTGACTTGGAAATTTATCTGAACCAGAAAGTTTCCAATACTCAGGATAATTTTTAAAACGAAAACATGGTGCATAACCATTTTTCTTAAAGTCTAAATGAGACCATGCAAATCTACATTTCATAATTAAAATCCTCTAATGTTTCATAATATTGATTATGTTGATATGTCTTATCATATTTTAATAATAGCATCTCTAGGTCAGGACAATAGTCCCCCAAACTAGAATCATAATAATCGTCAATAGCTTGAAGTTTTAACATAGCTAATCCCCATGTCTTCCATGGTTTATATTTAACTTGGTTTTCTTTAAACATCTTACGAGCTAAATCTATTCTATAACTATTTCTATCTTTCCATTGTTCCAATATCCATTTTGTATACCATGTTGGTACTATATAAGGAGAATACTCTCCTGTAGTAACAAAGTTAAATGATACTGACCAGTCATAATAGTTCTTCTCCCAATAATCCATATCATCAGCAAGACCAGACAAATTAAGAATAGTATATGTTGAATGTATATGGTATTTTTTCATATTATTTAAAACTGAATGGTACCAAAGATATATGTCTAATGTTTCTTTCCAACCAGGTGAACCCCAACGTTGATATGTATTAAAATCATTACAACCATCAAGGGAACAAGTAAGCATTATAGAACCAAACATATTTAACTTATTAATCATATCTTGACTAAGTTTATTCGTACAGTTACTTACAATTTCTAATTCAACATTCTCAACTTCAGAATGTTCTAATAGAAAATCAATTAGCTTAGGGAAGTTAGGCGAAAAGGTTGGTTCACCACCAAGAATTTTAATATGTTCTAATGCGTGCCAATCTATATCGAGGCCTTTAATAAATTCAATTCTTTGTTTAGGTATCTTTGTTGGTGCTCTTCCTTTAAGATTATGTACTTCAATTAACATCTTATCTCTATCATATAACTTACTTGAGAATAATGAATCACACATCTTGCATTGAAGATTGCATAGGTTATCTAGGGATAATTCTACTGACCTTAATTTATCAAACTCTTCTGTTAATTCAGCATTTTCTAAATCAAAATCTTTATTAGCCTGCCACTTCATAGACTTATCACCTTGCTGATAACATAATGAGCATTGTTCTGTCTCAACACCAGCAAGCATATTTTGTCTTAACCATTTAAATTTATTTGTAATATCTTTTTCAGAATCAGCAGTTATTCCTTCGTCTTCTCTGCCTACTCTAAATCTACAGCAGGGTCTCAAAGTATTTTTCATGCTTACCGTGGTGTGAACCCAAGGTAGCATACATATTACATTATTATCCTTCATATTGGTGTGCGTCTGTTGAACCTTCAGGTTCATTTAACGTATAATTTTCATGACGACCTGCTTTCATTATCTCTTTAAATCTTGGGTCAATATCATATATATTTTCATTTCGTATATTATCAAGTTCTATTGTTCTTTCATAAAATTGTTTACTATAATTGTCGTTATATTTAGATGCTTCTAAAATTGTCATACATTGTTCTACAGCTGAAATATGATTTTGCCATAATCTATATCTCAGTAACTCGGATCTATTATTCATAGATGTCAATGGTGGTTCTATTAAGTTATCTTTCCAATTTGCTAACCATTCATAAGATTGTAATTTAAATTTATCTGGTACAGCATCTATATTTTGATTAATTGGATAATGAACCACACCAAAAGACATACGTACACCCATACTTAATAATTCATCCCACCATCTATCTATCACTGGCATATTAATAGCTGAGGCAGTTAACTGTATTTGTATATTACTATCTGTAAAATCTTCTCCGAATTCCTCTTTATACTTAAGTATATTCTGTTTAATCTTTGCCCATTCACTACCTTTACGTTGATAGTCTTGTATATCACCTGTTCCATCTATAGACAAAGTAAGTTCTAATCTTTTTATTTTCTTTATAGTTTTAAACCATTTAGCAGAAGCGTTTGAACAATTAGTAGTTATACCAATAGGACAATGCGTTATTTGTGCAACCCAATCAATAAACTTTCTTACTTCTAAATCAACAGAAGGCTCACCACCAAGAATCATAATCTTATCTAGATTACTAAAGTCAATATCATACACATCAGATGTATCTATTTTTGGTACTGCCTCGCCGGGTCCGAAATATTTTATATTCTCTTCTTCCCAGAGTGATGACGAATGTGCACCACACATTCTACATTTCATATTACATTTATTACCAGGCCTATAATCTAATCTTACTAATCCATCTCCAATATCATATTTCATAAACTTTAGTCTTCTTGAAATTGGTATATCTGGATTAGGCATTATATCTAAAACTTTTTCATTATGAATACATTCCATACAATCTGAATGCATCTCATCATTATACATCATTGTTTTAAAGTCTTTTAAGTAATCAGATTTAAGATAGTCTGTATATGAACCAGCAAAGAATTTGCCTTTCCATTCACAACAAGGTTTACAGCCCTCTGTTCCTGTATATGACAAGCCTATCCACGGTGCTTTACAATATGGTTTATCTCGCATTACTCGTGAACACCTGGTCCTACTGGGTCATCGTATTCCATAACTCTATGTATAGATGTATATATTTGTATGTCTGAACGATTAGTTTTAGCATCAAACATTTCTTTATATTGTGGAACTATATCACGTACATCTTGGTCACGTATCTTATCTAATTTATTTGTTATATCAATAAAACCTTGTAAATGGTCCTTAGCATAATCTTCAGATTGCATAAATCTTATTGTGCTATCACATACTTCGTGAAAATGGTCCTTTACCCTTTGAGAATATTGTGAATTATCTATCCACGATGTATAAAATTCATAGTGGTCTTCAATATCATCTTTAAGATGCTGTGGTAATACTTTAATATTATAGTACTTAGGGGAATGACACATGTGCTGTGTTATTGTAGGTCTCATCCCATCTATTGGGTTAAATCTATCAAGTCCAGAATGTTCTAATTTCCATTTCATAAACTCAGGCATATGATAAACATTATATGGAGTAACTGTAAATGTGAACCAACACTTAAGATTAATATCTCTATTGTCATTTAATTTTTTCATTTGCTCATATACAGAATCCCAATTAGCTGGTGTTCGTTGATAATTAAATACATCATCACATCCATCAATGGATGCACCAATTCTTATTTGTTTAAACTGTTCCCATAGCTTTAGGTACTTAGGTGTGACATTTGTTAAGTTAGAATTATATTCAATCTCTATATTATGCGCATTACCTGAAGCTACTAATCGTTCTAAACTTTCTAAATGCTCAGGAATAATTAATGGTTCACCTCCAACAATATAAATTTTTCTAGCATGAGTACAATACTTTTCAAACTGTTCCCAGTAATGAGGGGAATCTTGAAACCAATCATATTGGTCAGTAAACCATTTGCCACCTTTCTTTTTTTGATATAGTTGTATTTTAGTATGTGTATCTTTATATGATGTATTACCTGTCAACTTAACGTAATCTTGGTACCATATATGAGAATCGGTTGGTCCACACATTCTGCATTTTAAGTTACAGAAATTACCATAACGTATATCAAAAAATTCTATTGATTGTTTATCTACATCAAGAGTACCATCTTCCTCAGTGATTTCAAGAGCTGTATCTAATTTTATTTCCCAATCATGATTTTCATATTCACGACGAGATGGTATACCATTTATCTCTTCTTGTCTACATCGTTCACATTCTGGATTCCATTCGCCATTCATCATGCTCTTTCTAACTTCTTTTAGTATAGGTGCATTTCTCGCTTCATTAAAATCATGCGTTCCAGCGTTATATGTCTCACCATCTTCGGTTTTCATTATACCTTTTTGAGGTGAATACGAATTTGTATTACAACATATTCGCATATCTCCATTATTTCTTAAG
>Ga0257109_1000108_pt1 | contig 22869 bp, 20 predicted proteins | sample LP_taG_8_FD_191566 | JGI IMG/M metagenome (GOLD analysis project Ga0257109, IMG submission 191566) | Marine microbial communities from Northeast Subartic Pacific Ocean, Canada - LP_J_2011_P26_2000m | ecosystem: Environmental > Aquatic > Marine > Oceanic | place: Canada: Northeast Subartic... | reverse complement strand
AAGTAACCAACCAGAGTTAGAAGCTGTAACAACAAGTGCTCCTGCGATGGCGGGAGCAGCGAGGTAATCCATTGACTGGTACGGTGTTACCCAATTCCCTATGAGTACTGTGTTCTTGGGAGGAGCTCTGGTTGCGGCTGCAGTCACACTTTTCATTCTTCAGCCTATCCTGAGTGGACGGCATGCTTCTCTCGATAGGGCCGAAGACGAACTGACTGATACCGAGGCCCGTAAGAGAGTCACGCTACTTGCACTCCGTGATGTAGAGTATGACTTCCTCGCTGGTAAATTGGACGAAGAGGATTACCTCTCGTTGAAAGCTGACTTCACGGCTGAGGCTCTCGCGGCGCTTGAAGCTGATGCAGCTGCTAGTAAGCCACATTTTCTTGATGACGATGTCGAAGCTGAAATAACTAAAATCCGTGCTGCACTCCGCTCAGGACTGATGTGTAGATCCTGTGGTTTTGGTAATGAGGATGGAAGCCACTTTTGTTCCGAATGTGGCCAGGAACTCAAGATTGGGGCAGTTGGTTGACCTCCGTGTCCGTTTCTGCCCACCCAGAAGCTGACGAGAAGGCTTCAACTAACCCCGTTCTCCAAGCTCAGGGCTTAGTGCGCGAATACGGGTCTGTTATTGCGGTTGATGAGATAGATTTATCACTGGCAAGGGGTGAGTTCCTCACCATCTTTGGCCCAAATGGTGCCGGTAAGACATCCTTGTTGGCGCTTCTAGCAGGGGCTCTTAGACCCAGCCGTGGCCAAGTATGGCTTCGAGGTGAGCCACTCGACTTCGGAGAGGTCGAGTGGCGCCGTAGAATCGGAGTTCTCTCCCACCAAAGCTTCCTGTACGGTCATCTCAGTGCCGAGGAAAACCTCCGGTTCTATGGGCAACTTTTTGGCCTCTCAGATGTGGACAATGTGGTAAGAGACAAACTTCAGCATCTGGGGCTCCAAGAACGTGCCGCATCGCTGGTCCGTGATTTATCCCATGGTATGAGGCAACGACTCGCACTTGCCCGGGCCCTCCTCCACGATCCTGATATTGTCCTGCTTGACGAACCCTACACAGGGCTTGATCCATCGGCAGCCTTGGTGCTCCAAGGTGTACTCTCAGACCTTAGAGATGGTCGACGGACTGTCGTAATGGTCACACATAACTTGAGTGAGGGCGTGGCGTTGGCAACAACTGTCGCCATCATGAACCGTGGTCGCTTTGTGTGGCAGGGAAAGCGCGCTGAACTTGGGGATGACTTCGGTCAGTTCTACCACAGTGTGATAGAGGGACACGGATGAGGAATTACCTCAAACAGATTGGGACAATCCTCTGGAAGGACCTGCTTGTAGAGTTCCGTACCCGAGAGCGCCTTATCACAATGGGTGCTTTCGTAGTATTGGTGGCAATCCTCTTCAATTATGCGACTGATTGGGTCCGTGTGTCCCCTGAAGATATTGCTTCAGGCCTTATCTGGATGACGATCATGTTCGCTGGCCTACTTGGAGTCGGCCGCACCTTTCACCTAGAGGCTGAAAATGGCGCTTTCCAGGGAATATTACTGAGTCCAGTACCGAAGGATGCGATCTTTCTCGCGAAGGCTTTAGCTAACTTTGTGTTCCTTTATATCGTGGCTTTGCTGGTTGTTGCGGTCTTTATGTTCTTTTTCGGACTCGAAGTTGGTAGCAATTTTGGAATGCTTACGATCGTGATCGGTCTAGGTGTGCTGGCTTTTGTCGCTCTTGGTACCTTGTTTACTGCTGTATCAACGGGGACCCGCATGGGAGACACACTTCTTCCGGTCCTCATTTTTCCATTACTTGCGCCCGTGGTAATTTACGGTACAACTGCCACCAGCCAGTTTCTCGCCGGCAGGCCGGTAACAGAGGCTGAAGGTAGTATAAGGATGCTTGCGGCTTTCGTTTTAATGGCCTTTTTCCTGGGCTGGTGGCTCTTCCGCTTTGTGGTGGAGGATTGATGTCAAGTAAGAAAATCCTACTTACTGGAACCGTACTGGCTATGATAGGGCTGATATGGCTTGGGGCGGTCTATTGGATGTCTTTCTTTTGGGTGTCAACTGAAGTCACCCAAGGGATCGCTCAGAGGATTATGTACGTCCATGTTCCGGCTGCATGGACATCCTTCCTAGCATTCGGCTTGGCTGCACTTTTCAGTGCGGTGTACCTCTGGCTTCGTGATGAACGGCTTGACCGTGCTGCCGTTTCTGCGGCTGAAGGAGGGATGGTTTTTGCAACGATCATGCTTACCACTGGGCCTCTATGGGGAAAGATCGCTTGGGGTACTTACTGGACTTGGGAGCCGCGGCTTACGCTCACGCTGCTGCTGTGGTTCATTTTCCTAGGGTACTTTTTGGTCAGGAGTTCGACCGAAAATCCAGAGAAGGGCAAACGCCACGCTGCGGTGGTGGCGATCGTTGGTGCTCTCGATATCCCCTTCATTCACCTCAGCGTTATCTGGTTTCGGTCATTACACCCGGAGCCTGTGGTAATTAAGGCAGAAGGACCGACTCTCCCCGGTGACATGCTCACCACACTTTTGATGAGCTTAGGAGCTTTCACTGTCCTTTTCTTGGGGCTATTCCTTCTCCGCTATTCGCTCGAGAATCTTCGGTCTGAACTCGATACTCGCTCCCGTCATGCATCAGTGTAATTACTATGAATCGTAACCAAATTCTTTGCAGTCTGGTCACGGGAATTTCATTCCTGATTGGTCCCATCATGCTCTCTGCCCAGGAGATCTCAGAGCTTCCCGGCGCACAGCTTGCGACCCAGGGTCTTGGTCGCCCCTACTGGCATGTTTTCATCGCGTACGCGATTGCGATCGGAATAGTCTTTTTTTGGGTTGTTTCTATTGGCCGGCGCCTCTCGCAGATCGAGAAGAAGATCGGCAACTGAAAAAGCTTGAATCTGCTGTGACCTTATTCGGCCTAATGGTGAGGAGTGATGAAATCGGAAAGCGATTCATCATCATTATGACTAACCGTAATAAGGACACTTCATACGCCCCGATTCTAAGAATTTCCTAAAGCCCTTGTATATCCTCTGATGAATGCCTCATGGGGGCGGATTTATTGCTTGCTATCAGCAATGTCTCTTTGGCCATTGTGCTCAGCTGTACTGCTGACGGCCCAGACTACAACGATGCCTAGCACACAACGGTATGGATCTGGACTCATAAATATTCCGGTTGCTAGCGTTCTCCCACACATGATGATTACAGGCACTTATTCAGGATTTTTCATGGATCTCAGTCGCACGATTGAGGTTGATGGGAGCGGTAATGAGGCTGGGTTTGGTGCGCCGATCAAAGATTTCTTTTCCGATGCTTCTTTCGCTTTGGGCCTATTTGATCGTGTAGAGATTGGTACGACCCTGCAATCCTTCAATGAGCCGGGCTTGGGTGGAAATATGTGGGGAGTCTTTGGCCGTGCGCAGTTACTAAGACCACAGGGTCAGGGATTGGGATTAGCGTTTGGGGGCAGGTATGTGACCACGCCGAGTTTTGAAGATGGGATAGCATATCAGCCCACGAGACTGGGGATACCCGACAAGCGGTTCCGTAAGTCCTACGTGGGCCTTGAAGACGTGAATACTAAACTAAGCCTATATGGTGTTGCGACTGTCCACATCCAAGGCTTCGATCAGGGCGCCCTCCCGGAGCACGATATTACATTTACGGGTGGTTATGGCTCGGGAATGTTCAAGGAAGGAGATGAACTCGAGTTCTACCGCTCTATAGACTCAGAGGGTTGGTTCTTCGGCTCAGCGGTCCATGTTGGGATTGGGAATAGCTCGGTATTGAGTGTGATGAGTGAATACGACGGATTCGATGTCAATTTGGGAGCCCAGTTCGATGTGGCAGGAATCCGGATCGGGGCTCAGTACCTTGCGGTGAACTACTCTGAACCGTCAGGGGGTCATCACTCGGAGTATTGGAAACCAAAACTTGCCGTTTTAGGCTCGGTAGCCATAGGAGTCAGAGACAAGCTGAGTCTCCACCGCCCAAGTCTTATGGAAAGGTTTGCACCAGATACGGTGGTGCTTCCCGCCCCACCACCGGACACGGTCCGTATTGAAGTCGCCACTCTGCCTCCTGGAGGTGAGGGGTCGTTGGTGAACCTTTGCCTATCCACAGGTGAAACTGTGCAGGTTCGTTTGACCCCTGAGGGTGACACATTGATTGGTCCCGGCAGGATCCCAATACGCACCCTCCAGCCAGTCCTTGATTTCGCAGGAACCTATGCTGGAACTGCTCAATGGTTTGTTAGCGGTGATCCAATCTCTTTTGAGGGTCGGATGTATGAGAAAATGGTAGGTGAGGGTCCAGTGGACTGTGAGCAGATCATGCGAGTGGGGCAGCACTTAGGAGTCGGGCTTTTCACGCCGAGGAATGCGGATCGGCCGTTCGAGACTTTTTACGTGGCAGTCCGGCCAGGGGTATGGCAGACATATTTTTATCGTCAGGAACAACTGATGAGTAACTAGACTGTGATATGGATATGTTCCCAGGAGGGTCATTTACTGCTCTCCTCTATTCAGAGCCCTCCCAAAGAAATTCTATACAATCGTCGAGAACGACGAAGACCCGATTTGTACCATGGTATTCCAATGTTTTTCTGGTCACTCCCTCTTCGGGTCAGTAGCCTAGGTCAACAGGGAGACTTTCGCTTTATGTTCGGGTATTATACTTTGGATGTCGAACCCCTTGGAAGCGGGGTCTCACGAAGACGGAGAAGACATGGCCACGGCTCAAATGACTGACCAAGACCCGAAGAAGAAGACGGCCAAAAACCAGAAGGCTTTAGACACTGCGATTACACAGATTGAGCGCTCTTATGGCAAGGGCGCGATCATGCGAATGGGAGACGATTCATTTTCAAGTACTATCGAGGCGATCCCTACTGGTGCGATCAATTTAGATGCTGCAATCGGCATAGGGGGGATCCCGCGAGGGCGAATCAGTGAGATCTATGGTCCGGAATCCTCAGGCAAGACAACGCTCTGTCTTCAAGTGATCGCGAATGCTCAACGCCTTGGTGGTATAGCGGCTTTTGTAGACGCCGAGCATGCCCTGGATGTCGGATATGCCCGCAAACTTGGTGTAGATGTAGATAACCTCCTGGTCTCACAGCCGGACACGGGAGAGCAAGCACTTGAGATCGCAGAAGTACTCATCCGTAGCAGTGCAATTGATGTCATAGTTATTGACTCCGTAGCAGCGCTCGTTCCAAGAGCAGAGATTGAGGGTGAGATGGGCGACACCCATGTTGGACTTCAGGCAAGACTCATGAGCCAAGCTCTCCGAAAGCTCACAGGTGCTGTAAGTCGCTCTAATACTTCGGTGATTTTTACGAACCAGATACGTATTAAGGTCGGAGTCATGTTTGGTAGTCCAGAGACGACTTCAGGAGGGCGAGCACTCAAGTTTTATGCCTCGCTCAGGCTTGATATACGCCGCATTGGTGCAATCAAGGATGGACAGGATGTGATCGGTAACCGAACCCGGGTAAAGGTTGTGAAGAACAAATGTGCCCCTCCGTTCAAGCAAGCTGAATTCGACATCCAATACAACGAAGGGGTCAGCCATACCGCGCTACTCATTGATCTCGGAGTCGACCATGAAATCGTTGAAAAATCAGGTTCATGGTTCTCCTACGGGGATCTGCGCATGGGGCAAGGAAAGGAAAACTCTAAGATTTTCCTAGTGGAGAACCCGGATATCGCCGAAGAGATTGAATTACGTTTACGTACTGCTTTAGGACTGGATGACGCGAATCAAGAAGAACTTGAAGAAGCTGATGACCTTGTCTCGGAAATGCTGGAAGGGGAAGTTGTCGGCTGACGTTCTTAGGAGTTGGAACAAATGTAAGCGTTTGGCCTTCGGTCCTTCCGCTCCCTTGATTTCACACTAGCGGGTACTCCTTACACACCGCGTCACCCGTTATCGTTAAGAGTCCGGCTTCATAAATGCAGCTTTCCCTTAATGTGACTCCATGACGACCGCCGAGATCCGGGAGCAATTTCTCTCGTTCTTCGAGGAACGAGGGCACTCCCGAAGACAGAGTTCTTCGCTTGTGCCAGAGGATGATCCCACACTGCTGTTCACTAATGCCGGCATGGTGCAGTTCAAGCGCGTATTCTTGGGTCAAGAAGAGGTATCATTCAGACGGGCAGTGACATCCCAGAAGTGCGTTCGTGCAGGTGGTAAGCACAATGACCTTGAGGAAGTGGGACGCACTACTCGGCACCTCACATTCTTTGAGATGCTCGGGAATTTCTCTTTTGGGGACTACTTCAAGAAAGATGCGATCCGTTTTGCTTGGGATCTTTTGACAGAAGTTTATGGCCTTGAAGCCGAACGCTTCTATGCGACTGTCCATCATACGGATGATCAAGCGGCAGACCTGTGGACAACCGAGGTGGGACTTCCAGCGGAACGAGTACATCGCTTGGGTGACAAGGATAATTTCTGGCAGATGGCTGATACGGGACCGTGTGGCCCCTGTTCAGAGTTGCACTACGACCTAAGAGAAGACCGGACTTCTGTGACGAACACGGAGGAGTTTGTCGAGCTGAACGATTCTGGTCAGATCAGCGAGTTATGGAATCTTGTTTTCATGCAGTACGATCGAGCTGAAGATGGCAGCCTCACCGAACTCCCGGCCGCATCTGTCGACACGGGGTTGGGACTGGAGCGGCTTGCTTCGGTACTTCAGGGTGTGGGCTCTGTTTACCATACTGACCTTTTCCGCCCAATGCTTGATCGTGTGGGTGAACTAGTGGGAAGAGCTTACGACGCTGAAGCCGACGACGCTGTTAGCTATCGGGTTCTCGCGGACCACTCCCGTGCAGTTGCATTTCTTCTTTGCGATGGTGTCTTCCCGGGAAATGAAGGTCGTGGGTATGTGCTGCGTCGTATCCTAAGGAGGGGGATGCGCCACGCTTGGCTCCTTGGACAACGAGAACCAACACTCACGGGTGTAGTCGCTGCGGTCGTTGATAGTATGGGCGACACTTTCCCCGATCTGATCCATCAACGAGACCATTTACTTAAAACAACTCAAGCGGAGGAAGAGCGTTTTCTTTTGACTATTGAAGGTGGAATGACCCGATTTGACGAACTCATATCGGAGGGGGGAGGGACAATAGCTGGGCATGACGCCTTTAGGCTTTACGACACTTTCGGTTTCCCGATCGATTTGACTGAAATCATTGCTGAAGAAAGAGAGTATGACGTTGATAAAGTCGGCTTCGAAGAGGAGCTAGCTAAACAGCGAGCCAGGTCACGCGCAGATCGCGAAGAGGCCAAAGAGGTCTTCAGGGCGGGTGATATCACAGATGGGTGGACTCAAATCTCCGGCGAAGAGCAGACATTTGTCGGTTACGAACGACTCCATATAGGAACTGAGGTTCTTGCGTATCGTGTTCAGGATGAGGTAGTCGGCCTCATACTGCGTGAAAGTCCCTTCTATCCTGAAAGTGGTGGTCAGGTATCGGATGTCGGGGTTGTTTCCGGTGATGTCTGGAAGCTAGTTGTTCGAGAGGTAGCTGATGTAATGGGACAAACCGCAGTATTTGGTCCAATGGAGGGTGTATTCCCCGCCGGAGAAGAGGAGCTTCCAGTTGAAGCTCAGGTTACCGATCACGTTCGGCGAGACACAGTTCGAAACCATACCGCGACTCATCTCCTGCACTCAGCTTTACGAGAAGTGCTGGGCGACCATGTGGTACAGCGCGGCTCCCTGGTCGCTCCTGATCGGCTCCGCTTCGATTTTGCGCACACGGGCCCGTTGGATACCGATGAACTCGAGCAGGTGGAATTGATCGTTAATGAGGGTATCTGGGCCAATCATCCGGTTGAAATTGACCACCGCTCCTATGCAACCGCTGTTGAAGACGGGGCGATGGCTCTTTTTGGAGAAAAGTATCCTGACGAGGTTCGAGTTGTGAGCATAGCTGGTGTCAGCAGGGAACTTTGTGGAGGCACACATGCGAGCCAAACTTCTGAGATTGGCCTATTCAGGTTCGTTAGTCAGTCGGGAGTTTCGGCAGGAGTAAGGCGTGTTGAAGGACTTACTGGACGAGAAGCGTTTACTTACCTAAAGGGACGTGAGGCCGCTCTGGAAGAGGTCTCAGCGGTCCTGAAGACACGACCGGACGGGGCAAAGTATCGAGCAGAGCAACTTCTGTCCGATACTGCTGAACTTGAGAGCCTCCTTGATCAAGTAAGGTCGGAAGGAGGAAGTACCGAAACGGATGTCACGTCTGATGTGATCGATCTAGGAGGGGGCGACAGTGCACACTATCGGGGTGTCCGTATTCGCGCTCGGAATGCGGATGATGCACGAAAGTGGGGTGACCGATTTCTTGAGTCTGGCACCTCGGGGGTTGCAGTGCTGGCAGCTGAAATGCCTAACGAAAAGCATGTACTCTTTGCGTTTGTAGGTGAGGATCTGATCTCAAGAGGTGTGCGTGCAGATGCATTAATTCGGGAAGTGTCCGAGTTTGTAGGAGGAAGAGGTGGGGGTAAATCCCATATCGCTCAAGCTGGTGTGGAAGACACCACGAAGATTGATGAAGCGCTAGAGTCTGGTGCTAATACCGTGAAGGATTTTCTCCGAGAGGCTGAGGGGTGAGTGACCTAAAGGCATGGATTAGCGAACGACGCCCAGCATCCCCGGTAGAGTTGGGACCTTGGATTGATGCGTCGGGAGTCACTGCCGTGTCTGCGTTTGGCCTCACGAACATTGCTTGTGATGCTCTAGAGCAAGCGCGATTGTCTCCGGGGCGCGTGCGGAACAGTGCCTTTCAACTTCTTACCGCAGATGCGTTGATCACCTATGCCTGTGAGTTAGCACTTGATGGCGAAGACCCTGACTTAGTCTTGGGAGTGATCATGCAGCATTCCGCTGATAGTTCTTAAGGGTCAATATTAGATCGTGTTAATCAAAGGTCCGATACTACTATGCTATAGGTTTTAATATAGAAGTGAGCCAACTGATTAGTGAGAAACCCTAAGATGCTAATTGATCTCACAGGTAAGAATGCCCTGGTAACTGGTGGATCGCGGGGAGTAGGCCGAGCGACAGCGCTCCTGTTGGCAAGGGCTGGAGCTAGTGTAGGTATCGGATATCACAGCCGTTCTGAGGAAGCGCAAGAGACATTGGATACACTTCACGAAATTGGTGTCCCTGCATGGGCAGAAATGGGTGATCTTTCTGACCCTGGGGATGTGGAAATCCTCTTCAAACGAGTAGATACAGAATTCGATGGCTTAGACATCCTTGTTGGGAACCATGGGATTTGGCCAAATAGAGAAGCGAGTATTGCGGAGATGTCTAACGAACAATGGCAGAAGACGTTGGGAGTTAATCTACACTCTGTATTCTACACCTGTCGTGCGGCTGCCCACCGTCTTCGAGATCACGGGCGATTGGTTCTTGTCGGAAGCACAGCTGGCCAACGTGGTGAAGCATTCCATGCCGACTATGCTTCGACCAAAGGAGCGATGATGTCTTTTGTCAAAAGCTTCTGTATTGAGCTCGCCTCGCGAGATATTACAGTGAATTGCGTGGCACCAGGTTGGATTGACACCGAGATGTCGTCATCAACCTTCGAGGGGGCGGGGCGGGAGCTGATCTCTCGATCGATTCCACTGGGTAGGATTGCGACAGCTGAAGATGTGGCTGGCCCGATCCTATTTCTTTGTTCAGAGCTTGCACGTCATATCACCGGAGAAGTTCTGAACGTAAACGGAGGTGCTGTCCTGATGGGGTGAGCACGGTCCAACTTTCGCCCCCTCCAGCAGTCCACTGGATTACTGATACGCTCCAGAAGGCGGGTCATGATACATGGGCGGTAGGAGGAGCAGTAAGGGATATTCTGTCGGGTCACTATGCGGGTGACTGGGACCTCACCACACAGGCCCGCCCTCGGCAAATAGAACAGCTGTTTAAGAGAACTGTTCCGATAGGGATCGAACACGGCACTGTGGGAGTGCTCGCTCGGGATGGGACTTTATTTGAGGTTACGACTTTTCGTAGGGATGTCGAAACTGATGGAAGACATGCAGTAGTAACCTTTGCTGACACAATAGAGGAAGACCTAGCACGGCGAGATTTCACGATAAACGCCCTCGCGTGGCATCCCATCGAGCAGAAGCTGCTCGATCCCTTTGGCGGGCTCAAAGATCTTGAGGCAGGCATTCTCAAGACTGTCGGTGTTCCTGAGAAAAGATTTGCGGAAGACTATCTCAGAATTCTTCGGGCCTTTCGGTTTGCGGGGCGCTTTGACCTCAGAATTGACGAGGCTTCATGGAAAGCACTCTGTGACGGGACAGAACACTTGAGAGGTCTCTCGTGCGAGCGGGTTCGGGACGAACTTCTGAAGGCTTTGGATCAGCATCGTATTCCCTCAAGAACCCTGAGCCTTTACGCGAAAGCAGGAGCCTTGGGCGTACTTTACCCTGAACTTGACGAACTTCGGACGGCAGATCATTCAGTCGCCTTGAATCGATGGGAGTTTACGCTTGCATCAATAGATGAACTGCCTCCGGGCAACGCCTTTCTAAGGCTGGCCCAGTTCCTTCATTTGCTTGATCCTAAAAAGGTCGTCGGAATCCTTGTTCGACTTCGGTTTTCAAATGCTCAGACTGATGAAACATCTCAGCAGGCCTCAGCTAGTCCTCTTCCGGGGTTAGATGCGGATGATGAAGCCATACGCCGCTGGCTCAGTTCAAATAGCCCAGAGCGGCTTAATGCCCTGGCTCGTCTAGAACTGGCACGAGCGAGGGCTCATCCTTCTTTATTAAAGACGCCATCTGAAGTTGTAGACTCATGGCGCCGTGCTCGCCTTATACGTGCGACTGGTATGCCGTTGAGCATCTCCGATCTAGCCATTGATGGCAATGATCTAATTCGCATCGGGCTACGCCCAGGTCCAAATTTTGCTCGAATACTTGAAGACCTACTAGACTTTGTTCTCACAGACCCAACCCAGAATGAACGAGGGGTTCTCAAGGCCCATGTTGAGGCCAGGTTGGGTGGTTATGAGGAATGAACTCTCACCGGTCTTTCATACGAGTAGATTGACATCATTCAAACACGGTGCTTTCCAGTTATTCATGACTGAGCAGCATATCCCACGAATACAAATATCCGGAGGGTAGTGGGATACCGACTCAGCTCATCGACATGCGCACCCCTGTGGACAGGGCAATACTGGTTGGGGCACCACTTCGTCAAGCCGTTGATCCTGCTCTAATAGAAGATCATCTAGAGGAACTCGCAGATTTAACAGACACGGCTGGAGGCGAGGTCGTAGGATACTTAACTCAACGTATCACTAAGCCTAATCCGAGAGTGTACCTGGGTGAGGGTAAAGCAGTAGAACTCAAAGAACTTGTCTCTGATCAGGAAGGGGACTTGGTAATTTTTGACGAGGAACTCACACCCGCTCAGGGGAAAAACCTCGAAGATCTTCTCGGTGTCCGCGTTATGGATCGCTCTGAATTGATCCTAGATATTTTCGCTACGCGTGCGCGTTCGAGTGAGGCTAGAATGCAGGTTGAATTAGCACAACTAGAGTATCTCCTTCCTCGACTTCGACGGATGTGGATCCACCTCTCGCGCATTCGGGGTGGCATTGGACTCAGGGGTCCCGGGGAGACTCAGCTCGAGACCGATCGCAGACTTATACGAAAGCGTATCGCTATCCTAAGATCAAAGCTTCGCCAGGTTGCGAAGGCTCGAGAGGTTCAACGTCAGCAGAGAGAAGGAACTTTCCAGGCAGTGTTGGTGGGCTATACAAACGCTGGCAAATCTTCCCTTCTAAGCTCCTTGTCGGGTTCGGACCTCTTTATCGAAGATCGTCTTTTTTCAACACTTGATTCGGCAACCCGTAGCGTTGATCTGGGCCAGGGCTACCAGGCGCTAATCACGGACACGGTGGGTTTCATCCGAAAACTCCCACATCATCTGGTGGCCTCATTTCATTCCACACTGGAAGAAGCGAAAGAAGCCAATCTTCTACTGCATGTGATTGATGCTTCTAGGCAGGATTGGGAGGATCAGCATGATGTGGTGATGGGTGTACTGTCTGAACTTGGCCTAGCGAACGCCAGTAAGGTTCTCGTTTTCAACAAGGTTGATCTCATCACTCATGCGGAAGAAGAAATGCTTCGTCGACGGATTCGAGCCATCGAACCTACTCCCGCGGTTTTTGTATCTGCCAAAGACAAGAGCACATTGCTAGCACTCAGGGAGACACTTGGTGCTCGGGTTCGGGCTAAGTTGGTCGAGGTTGTGGCCCACATCCCGGTGTCTAATGGACGGATGATCTCAAAAATGTATCAAGAAGCCGAGATTCTTAATCGAGTGGATGAGAACATGACGGTTTCGATTACGGCACGGGTCTCGCCCGCATTTCTCGGAAGACTCAAGGGATGTCCGGACATCCGTGTTGAATAGATTACTAATTATGTGATTTTAGGTAGTAGATTTTAGGCATCCTTAGGCATCCTATAGAAGAGAGACTTAGTAAAGTAATACGTATAGTCTTCGGATACGGACCTGTCACAGAGGAGCTAAATGTGAGGCTTCGATTGGAAAAATGCGCTTCTATCTGAACATAGACCACGTGGCTACTGTGCGGCAGGCGCGGCGCACTGATGAACCGGATCCCGTAAGGGCAGCCGTGCTCGCTGAACTTGCCGGTGTGGACGGGATCACAGTCCATCTGCGTGAAGACCGACGACATATCCAGGATCGAGATCTCCGACTTTTGATGCAAATTGTTCGGACAGGAGTAAATCTCGAGCTTGCTGTCGCTTCTGATATCCTCGAGATCGCACACGAACTCAGACCCATGCAAGTGACACTTGTACCCGAAAACCGAGAGGAGGTGACTACCGAAGGTGGTCTAGACCTTTCGAGAGATTCGAAACAAACGGAGATCGGTGGGGCGATACGTAGTCTGGGAGAGAGTGGAATAAGGACTGTGCTATTCGTCGATCCGGACGAGGAATCAATACGATGTTCCGCTGAGTTAGGAGCCGATGCTGTTGAACTGCACACTGGCGAATACGCCAACTCTTGGAGGGCGAAGCCAGAGGAAGAACAGATTGAAAGATTGGGTCATGCGGCTACCCTTGCCCGGGATCTTGCACTCGCAGTTCATGCTGGACACGGGCTTACCTACGAGAACGTAAGCCAGGTTGCAGAGATACAAGAGATTGAGGAGTTGAATATCGGACACAGTGTCATTGCCCGTGCGGTATTGGTTGGGATGGAAAACGCTGTGCGTGAGATGAGCAAGATTTTGAGGCGGGCGCGGTCAAAGGCATGAGGAGACGCTGGGGCATGGCGCTTACAGGTGCCCTAGTCACTGTTCTGCTTCTTTGGTGGGTACTCCGAGGCGAATCGTTAACGGACATCGTCGCCAAGATCGCCCAGGCTGATCTCTGGCTTCTAAGTGCCTCTATTGGTGTTGGAACTTTTGGTTACTTCATCCGGGCACTTCGGTGGAAGATCCTTTTGACACCCGTCAAAGCGGATACAGGACTCCGATCGAGGTTTGCGAGTGTTTCAATCGCATTCATGGCGAATAACCTTCTCCCAGCGCGAGTCGGAGATCTTGCCAGGGCGTATACCTTCAGCCGTCTAGAACCGGTCTCTGCTAGTGCGGCGTTCGGGTCACTCGTTGTTGAACGGTTCATGGATGGTGTGGTTCTCCTGCTATTTCTGATCATTCCCGTGTATACCTCTGGATTCCCTTCGATCGAGGCGCTTTCAGAAGGTTGGGGGGCTGGCCTTCTCAGGTTGGCTATACTGATAGTGATAGTAGTGACATCAGTGCTCTGTGTGATCGTAGTAGCCCCACGCTTGGTCATTAACATTGCTGGGTGGTGTGGTCAGTTACTAAGTCCGGAAATCGGAGCGGCCTCAGTCAAGATCCTCGAGTCATTTATCAGCTCGATTAAGATCATGAGGGATGCGAGACTCTTACTGCTCGGTTTTACTTGGACGCTAGTCTTCTGGACCTGGCATGCTCTCTCTTTTTGGTTGGGTATGCTGGCATTTGGAATCGACACTGGTTTTGTCTCAGCAATCTTCACTGCAGGGGTAGTCGCTTTTGCAGTTGCTCTTCCTGCTGCTCCGGGATTCTTTGGTACCTTTCACGCGGGCTCAGATTTTGCTATCGGCACAGTTTACGGTGTAGACAGTGCAGACTCCCTAGCGTTCGCTTTCGGATATCACTTTGGAGGTTGGGTCCCGATCACAATCATTGGTCTGTATTACACTTGGGCACTTGGTCTCTCACTTGGTCAGGCCAGGTCCTCTAATTCAGACACAAGCAGAGATGAGGACTTCACGGAGGAGCATTGAATCAAACAGTATCCCTTTCTGCTCCTGCGAAGGTGAATCTATTCTTAAGGGTTCTGCGCCGTCGCTCGGATGGGTTCCATGAACTTGAAACCCTCTTTCAGGCCATTGATTACTGCGACGACGTACTCGTTAAATTAAATGACCTTGGACAAATCAGCCTTGAAGTCACAGGTCTGGAAGTAGGGCCGGTAAAGCATAATCTCGCGTACCGTGCGGCCTCTGCTTATCGAGAGGCAGCTGGTTTGCAAGAGGGGATCCATGTGCGACTAACAAAACACATTCCTGCTGGAGCTGGCCTAGGGGGTGGGTCGTCTGATGCTGCGGCCGTGCTTCGTGGGCTGGACTACCTTACCGAGGGTCTACTGGATACCGAGGCTTTGAGGAAAATCGCATCTAACATAGGGTCAGACGTCTCATTTTTCTTGTGCCAAAGTACTACAGCACTGGCCCATGGAAGAGGAGAGATACTCGAGCCCATCAAGCCTCTCCCGCAGGAAGCTCTACTCCTAATACTCCCGCCCGTGCACGTGTCAACACGCAATGCTTATGAGATGCTTGGGAGGTCTTCGGATGATAATGGGCATCACACTGGCCTAAGTCTCATTAGAGCGAGAAGGGACTGGGATACGATCATTTCATCAGCGCACAATGATTTTGAGGTCACGACTGCTGAGTTGTACCCTGAAGTCCGATGTTCGCTTGGTGCCCTGAGGCAGAAGGGTTACCCGCTCGTTCTGCTTTCCGGGAGTGGCGCTGCTTGCTTTGCTATCGCCAGGAATGGCGGTGACGTTCAATCCGATGCACGCGACCTTACGGAAGAGCTTGGTTGGCCTTGTCTGGTAACACGGACGTTGGAGAGTTATCCACTGGTCACACCGATGTCCGCGAAGCCTTGAACCTAAGGCCTAGCTTCCGATAGGATGATTATGTTGGCCCGTGGTCTAATGGCAGGACACCGGTCTTTGGAACCGGCGGTGGTGGTTCGAATCCACCCGGGCCAATTGTAATACTTCTAGGCACAGTAAAACGAACCGGGATATTAGTGAAGTCGAGGAAATATCTGTCTGCCAGGGGACTCGGCACGCTTCTATTGATTTGTGCTACCTCTCCTCAGATCAACATGGCCCAGATCGTATCCCGTGAAATAGATACTGTAGCTGCTGTTATTGATTCATCGGAATTGCAGGGGATCGCCCGGGCAGCCCAAGCTCGTTTTGAGCGGCGAAGGATTCGGTACTTTCCTCTCATACTTGGATCGGCCAATGGTGCTTGTGATGAGCAAGTTGGGCGTTTCTGCTCTTGGTACGACGAGGGGGATTGGTACCCACGACCCGAATTAGTCGAAGCTGAAGAACTTAGAGAAGAACTGCTGTTCTTACTGGACTCAATACAGGCGCTTGTTCCGGGTGACGACTGGTTACTAGGGCAGCGCGTCTGGTACCTCTCCGAAGCTCGGCGTTGGGAAGAAGCACTTGAGGTAGCTCGTTCATGTGGGACTGCCGAGCCGTGGTGGTGTGCAGCTTTGGAAGGATTCTCTCTGCATGGACTGGAAAGATATGTCGAGGCCGATCGAGCGTTTTCGATAGCAATAGACCGAATGGATAATGAACAGGCACTTAGGTGGCGCGTACCACGTTGGGTTATGGATGATGACGGTCAAAATGCGCTAAAGGAGGCAGCAACATCATCTTCTGAAGCCCTAGATAACTTGCTTGAGCGCCTCTGGCTGCTCGCGGATCCGCTCTATCTAGTTGAAGGTAATGATCGAAAGACTTCACACTATGCACGCTGGACTGTTGCAAAGATCCGTGAAGAGGCCAAGAACCCCTACCGAATCAGTTGGGGCAATGATCTTGACGAACTCACGATCCGACACGGTTGGGAACTGGGGTGGAATAGGACTTCTGATGCAGGATTCACGACGGTCGAGCATGTGATTGGTCACAAACATCCGGAGGGAAGGGACTATATGCCTCCTGGTAAAATGCTTAATACCCCAAGTCTTGCAGCGCCGGGAGATCTACGGGCAGATGTCGAACGACCTCGTTCTCTATATGCGCCAACATATGCACCTGTCCTTCTTCCAATGGAAGGTCAAGTTGCATTCTTCCCCCGAGGTAGCCGAGTAGTTGTAGTGGGAACTCACTTTCTTCCAGATGATACGACTCGGCATGTGGGCCATGACCATCCAATACCCTGGCTCGATCCGGGTACCCAGGACGGAATGTTGGATCGTGCTGGAATCTTTCTAGTGCCACTAGACGGAGCACGGATCAAGAGTGCTCAAATAATGGGCCATACCGAGGGTGCACTCTCACTTGAGGTGCCGTCGGGGAGTTATGTGCTTTCGACTGAAACGTGGAGTCCGAGGAAGCACCGTGCCGGGCGTCTAAGGATGGGGTTTGAAAGTCAGCCAGTGCCAGAGGATGTGGCATCGCTTTCTGACATTCTGATGCTGAGACCTTCTTCTAAGGAGCCTGAAGTGCTTGCGGCAGCGCTTCCACAGGCACTCAAGAAAGCCGAGATCCTAACAGGTCAAACATTCGCTATTGCTTGGGAGGTCTCCGGCCTTGGATTTAGATCGGAGACTTTGCTTTTCGAAGTCTCAGTGAGTCCGATAAATCGGGGAGTGCTCCGCCAGATCGGGGAATTTCTTCGGATCACAAAACCTGCAAGGCCGCTTCGACTCTCTTGGGAGGAGCCCGGACCGCTAAGCCCAGGCTCATTATTCCGGTACCTCAACCTAGATCTGCCAAACCTTAAGGCGGGCAAGTATGAAGTTCGAATGGTTTTGAAGACGGTGGGGCGGGCAGATGCAGTTAGCGCCCGAGTCTTTAGTGTCCAAGAACGGTAAGAAAATCTTCTATCTGTTAGTCAGATGTAGGACTAAGGTTAGAAATTCAGTAAACAACGAGCGTTGACCACTGATAGTGGTTTTTCTAACGTTCCTTGCTATCAAGCGATAGCTATAGGGATCCAGATTCTAGCTCCGGTCACATGGAAGACACTTACAGGCATGGACCTCTTCTTCTGCTTAGCGGACGCGCTAATTCTCCGTTAGCACGTGAGATAGCTGAGAACCTTGGAGAATCGCCAGAAGGAGTGACGATCAAAGATTTCTCGGACGGTGAAATCTTTGTTCGGATAGACCACAGTGCTCGTGGGCGGGATGTTTTCATTATCCAACCCACTTCGGCTCCTGCGGGCAATTTCATGGAGTTGTGTCTTCTATTAGACGCTGCAAGACGGGCCTCGGCAGCCCGAGTCACAGCGGTCATTCCGTATTTCGGATACGGTCGTCAGGATAGGAAAGACCAACCCAGGGTCTCGATTGGTGCTAAGCTCTCTGCGAACCTTATTGTAGCGGCGGGAGCTGATCGCGTTATCTCAATTGATTTCCATCAGCACCAGATCCAGGGGTTCTTTGATATTCCCGTTGATCACCTTTACGCAGCACCGGTGGTGACAAAGTACTTCAGAGATCTTGCACTCGAAGACCTCGTAGTCATAGCTCCTGATGTCGGAGCGGCAAAGATGGCAAGGGGTTTTTCTCGCCGTCTTGGGGCGACCTTTGCGATTATCGATAAACGTAGGCCGAGGGCAAACATGTCTGAGGTATTGAACATTGTTGGTGATGTCGAGGATCGGACTTGTCTAATTGTTGATGACATGGTTGACACAGGAGGTTCACTGGCCAACGCCGTCGAAGCACTCAAAGACCGCGGTGCTAAGATAGTTTATGCGGCGGCAACACATCCGATTCTTTCCGGGGAGGCACCTAGTAGGCTTGCCAACTCGCCTCTGGAGCGGATGATCGTGACGAATACGATTGATGTTCCAGAGGAAAAACGCTTTGACAGGCTAGAGATTCTTTCCGTAGCTGACTTGCTCTCTAAGGCAATTCACCACGTGCATTCGAACGAATCTGTAAGCAAACTCTTTGAGATTCCGAAGGAAAACTGAGGGAAAGGGCCCCAGGATAGCCCTGGGGGCCGATAATCAGGAGAACGAGAATCCAGAATGACTATTACGCTGAAAGCACAGAAACGAGAAGGTACGGGAAAGGGGGTAGCGAGAAAGCTACGTCAGGAGGGCCGGGTCCCAGCTGTCTTGTATGGACGGGAACTGGGCACCATGCATTTGTCGCTGGATACACATGAGGCAGAGAATCTTTTTCACTCGATCAGCACTGAGAATACGATTGTGGGCCTCAAGGTTGAGGGGGTGGGAGAGCCTTTCCAAACGTTGGTGCGTGAGATTCAGAGCCATCCGTTCAAGTCTTCGCTTATTCACGTAGACTTCCTCCGCATCCAGGCGGGTGTTGCGGTTGATGTTGAAGTCCCGTTGCATCTGATTGGAGATCCAATCGGTGTTAAGAATAGCGGTGGTGTGCTTGAGCAGGTATTGAACGAACTTCCAGTGAAGTGCATCCCATCGAAGATCCCAGAGCTAATCGAGGTCGATGTTTCTGAGCTTGATATTAACGAGTCCCTCCACGTGTATGATCTAGAGTTGGAGGAAGGCATCAACATCACCGTTGACGAAGGGCAAACTATTTGTGCGGTGGCGATTCCCAAGGTTGTTGAGGAGGCTGTCGTTGAAGAGGATGAACTGCTTGAGGGTGAGATACTGGACGAGGATGAGGAAGCCTTGCCAAGTGATACAGCAGTTGAGGAGTCACCCGAAGACTCTGATGGAGATGGCGATTAGGGTCGGTTCATTCCCATGTGCGTGAAGATTGTGGTCGGACTAGGGAATCCAGGTCCTAAATACGATGCTACAAGGCATAACGTAGGGTGGTGGGTTGTTGATCGACTTGCCTACGATTGGGGCTTTGGTTCTTTCGAAAAGGAGGATCGGGCTCTCGTCACTGAGGGTGATGTGGGTGATTCCCATGTGCAGCTGGTAAAGCCCACTACATATATGAACCGCAGCGGATTGTCGTTGCTACGATTGAGTGAGATGGAGTCTTTTCGGATCAGAGAAGACCTCTTGGTAGTCGTGGATGATGCCGCACTTGAAGTGGGACGAGTGAGGTTTCGACCAGAGGGAGGACCCGGAGGACACAAGGGGCTCAAGTCAGTATCAGGAGTCCTACAGTCCGACGCATACGCTCGGCTCCGAATTGGGGTTGGCTTGAAGCCAGAAGGACAAGACTTAGCAGACTGGGTGCTCTCACGTATGCCCCAGGAGGACGAGGACATCGTGGCAGATCTGCTCCCCGTCATGACGGGCGCAATTGAAGCATGGATTGAGGAGGGGACCGAGGCAGTAATGAACCGCTTCAATCAATAACGAGATATAGTTCACAAATCATGGTAACAATAAGAGCGATTCAATGACCGAACTTGTAGCAGTAACTGCATGGGCATGGCTTCTGGGTCTTATCGGCCTGGGTATAGCATTCTTGATCTACCGATATTTGAAAAAGCAGCCGGCTGGATCCGAGACCATGATCGATATAGGTGAACAGATTCACGATGGGGCGATGGCATTCCTCAAACGTGAATACACAGTTTTGGCCGGATTTGTATTGGTGGTGGCGATCCTGCTCGGCTTTGCGATTGGGTGGACACCTGCAGGAGCGTATGTTTTTGGGGCACTCAGCTCGGTCTCAGCTGGCTTTTTTGGTATGAAGGCAGCGACTCGCGCGAACACACGTACTGCAGCAGCAGCTAATCAAGAGGGTCAGGGCAAGGCACTACGCATTGCGTTCTTCGGTGGGGCAGTGATGGGACTCGCCGTCGCGGCTCTTGGACTCGTGGGACTTGGTGTGCTCTATACAGTTTTCGGTGCTGGAGCAGTAGTAGATGGTGAGTACGCTACCTTCGCTGAGATTGTCTCAGGTTTTGCTATGGGTGCTAGTTCTATCGCGCTCTTCGCTCGGGTCGGAGGGGGCATATATACGAAAGCTGCGGACGTAGGGGCTGATCTCGTCGGAAAGCTCGAAGCAGGTATCCCCGAGGATGATCCACGGAATCCGGCCACGATTGCGGACAACGTGGGAGACAACGTGGGTGACGTTGCCGGGATGGGTGCTGATATCTTCGAGTCGTATGTAGGTTCAATTGTTGCGACGATCGCAATTGGAGCAACAGTACCTGCTCTTTCAGGGCATCGAACTGCTGCGATCGCACTCCCGATCCTTACAGTGATGATCGGCCTCTTGGCATCTCTAGTTGGCATCGGTGCGATGAAGATACTTGAGAAGCGCAATCCATCTCACGCCCTTCATGGCACGACGTGGATAGCTGGCGCACTGTTTCTGGGAATTATGTATTTCGTCGTCCAGAGCATGGGAATCACATACGTTGATGCTGGGCAGTCTTTCCCCGTCTCCGGACCCTGGATCGCAATCCTAGCAGGAACTCTGGCGGGTGTGGCTATCGGTATGGTCACACAGTATTACACGGCTGAAGGTCCGGTCAAGAAGATTGCGGAGGCTAGCCAAACTGGCTCGGCCACCAACTTGATCACCGGGCTAGCTGTTGGCATGCAATCAGCGGTTCTCCCGGTTCTCCTCATTTGCGCTGCAATTTGGACTGCTTTTAACTATGCGGGTCTATACGGTATCGGGATAGCGGCGGTTGGCATGCTCGCAACCGTGGGTGTAACGATGTCAGTTGATGCCTACGGACCAATCGCAGATAACGCAGGTGGGATTAGCGAGATGAGCGGACTAGGTCCCGAGACTAGAGAGATTACAGACTCACTCGATGCGATCGGAAACACTACAGCCGCGATTGGCAAGGGATTCGCAATAGGGTCGGCCGCTCTCACTGCCCTAGCCCTATTCTCGGCATACTCATCTAAGGTTGGCCTCCAGGAAAGCGGGATCAACATCCTCGATCCACTGGTGGTGATAGGCCTTTTCCTTGGTGGATGTCTTCCATTCCTTGTTGCAGCACTGACAATGACTGCAGTAGGTCGAGCTGCCCAGGGGATGGTTGACGAAGTTCGTCGACAGTTCCGGGAAATTCCAGGGATCATGGAAGGTACAGCCAAGCCAGATTCAGCTCGCTGTGTGGATATTTCTACAACTGCCGCACTAAGGGAAATGATCTTACCCGGCATAACGGCAGTCCTTGCTCCGGTAATTGTTGGTTATGTACTAGGCGTAGAAGCACTCGGAGGTCTGTTGGCGGGTGCCACGGTTACGGGTGTGCTTATGGCGCTCTTTATGGCGAATGCGGGTGGTGCCTGGGATAATGCGAAAAAATACATCGAGAGCGGAGCATATGGTGGTAAGGGATCCGATTCTCACAAGGCTGCCATTGTAGGGGATACCGTAGGAGATCCATTCAAGGATACCTCAGGGCCGTCTCTCAACATCTTGATAAAACTCATGAGTGTAGTGTCACTGGTACTCGCTCCTTGGTTTGTAGAAGTGCACGGACTTAATGCGGATGGAAATTCACTTTCATGGATTGTGGACATGATCCAAACGCTCTTCAGCTAATGCCCAAGGAGCCGAGTTTTGAGAATGCACTTGCGTTTGCCGGCGAGCTGATCGGCATCCCAGGACTTCCTGGGGAAGAGAGAGAAGTTGCCTCTCGGCTCAAGGAGGAAATGGAGGCACTCGGTCTAAGTGATGTTCACATCGATGATACGGGTAATGTCATAGGTATTGCCACGGGAACAGGAGATGCACCTCCTGCCATGCTGAACTGCCATCTAGATGTTGTTGCCGAGGGTGATCACTCGGAGTGGGAGGTGCCCCCGTTTAGTGGCGAAGTGCGGGATGGTTTTTTACATGGACGCGGTTCCATGGATATAAAGGGCCCTCTTGCTCTGCAGACGTATGCAGCTGCCTCAATGATTGGACAAGCTCCCGGTGATGTCATTGTGGCTCATACGGTTCTTGAGGAACGTGGCGGCCTAGGAATGAAGCGGCTCTTAGAGTCAGGTAACGTCGATCCAGCAGTAGTGATCATTGGTGAGGCGACACACGGAGACGTATGCATTGGCCATCGAGGCCGTGCTGAACTTGAAGTTGTACTTACCGGGTTAGCTGGCCATGCAAGCGCACCCGATCGTGCTAGGAATGCGTTAGACCTGCTGGGGGATGTATTGGTCGCGGTAAGGGAGTTGGGTGAAAATCAGAAGGCCGATCCAGTACTCGGGCCTGCTAGTTTGATTGCTACGACTGTGGATGTTCTTCCAGAGAGCCGAAATGTAATCCCGGACAAGGTTGTTTTGGCTTTGGATTGGAGGATTTTGCCGTGTGACGACGACGATTCACTTCTCGATAGGGTCAGGTGCTCGATTAAACGCCAGATCCCTTTGTTACCCGAAGGGCTGTCTTATGAGGTGCGCATGGCAAAAGAACTTCAAACTACATACACCGGGATCCAGGAGGAGAGGAGTCTGTTCACTCCTGGGTTTCTGATGGACTCGGAGCACCCTGTTGTCACCAGTGCAGCTGGTGCTGTGGGTCGACGAAGAGGTGAGGGTGAGGCTGTGGTTCGGCCGT
>Ga0257109_1000102_pt1 | contig 23133 bp, 17 predicted proteins | sample LP_taG_8_FD_191566 | JGI IMG/M metagenome (GOLD analysis project Ga0257109, IMG submission 191566) | Marine microbial communities from Northeast Subartic Pacific Ocean, Canada - LP_J_2011_P26_2000m | ecosystem: Environmental > Aquatic > Marine > Oceanic | place: Canada: Northeast Subartic... | reverse complement strand
TTTTTAGTATTTCCTGATCTTCACGATGCAAAACAGAGAGACCATCCTTTTTCAAAGAAGTTTCAGGCAAAGGTTCAATTAACCACAAATTCAAATCTGTTTCCCGCAAAGTTTCTGTCGCATATGCCACTATTTTACGGTTCAGCAGCTTTTTTGCAGGATGGATTCCAGGCGTGTCAATGAAAACCATCTGTGTATTTTTTACAGTCCGGATACCAAGAATGCGGTTTCTGGTAGTTTGTGCTTTGTGTGCAGTGATTGAAACTTTCTGTCCAACCAGTTGGTTCAGTAAAGTTGATTTACCAACATTTGGACGGCCTATTAATCCTATAAATCCACAACGCTGATCTTTCTCTATTTTTTCATCATTTTGTTGCCTGTTGACGCTAATTTTTTTCATGCACCAATTTTATACTTTTTTGGAGGTCCATAAATCAGAACCAGTGTGAAATCTTCCATAGGTTTTTCCGTTACCACTGAAACCAGGCTTAACAGTAGTGATTCCTTCAAACCAAAAAAAGGGATGCACAGCTGCTCAGTTCTGAGTTTTCTGCCGATTGCCCGGAAGACCGCCAGAGCAGAATTAAAAACTTCTGTCTGTTGCGGATGTAGTTTCCATTGTTCAATTTGTTCATCTGCTGACTGGCTCTGAAAAATCTGTTCGGTGCACTCAAATTCAGTCCAATTCATACTCAGCCAGTTTTTTGCCTCTACCGTACTTGAATTTTCAGGCCGAAGATTTGCTGAAACTTGCGGATAAAGACGCGCAAATGTTTTTGCGTTTCCACCCGTTAAAATCAAATTCGTTCGGTTCTGAGGATTAGCAGAAAGAACCTCATCCAACTGTAATAACTTTTCCGTAATTACTGATTTCAGCTCATTTTCAGGATTGACCATTTTCCGCAGCCGCAATGAGCCGATATCTATACTGTACTGATAATCTCCATTCTTGCAGCTCGGACTTTTTCCTGATTTCAGTAGAGATATTTCCAAACTGCCTCCACCTAAATCCGCCAAAAAAGTTTGTTTTAACGGATAGTCCAAAACCATAGACGGAGGCAAAAAAGATTTTACTCCATCCGCTAAACATTGACACTCTTCTGTTCCGGAAAGAATTTTTAGAGGATATCCAACTATTGATTCAATCCGGGCAGCCGTTTCAGCATTATTTTTTGCTGAGCGCATTGCGCTTGTGGCGCTTATCGATAATTTGAGGTCGGAATATTTATGAACCTTACTTAGCAAACCCTGAATTGTCTGCAGCAACTGTTGAAATAATTGTTCAGAAATTTCTCCGCGCTCAAAATCTGAATCACCCAAACACAAGTGGGCACTCCACCGTTCAAGTACACATAACCTGCAGGAACTCCTCAATTCTCCGACAATCATGCGTAATGCATTACTGCCAATTTCTAAGGCGGCAAAGGTCTTTAGGCTCATCTCTTGAAAAAAAGTAATAAAATTGAGATCATCAGAGACAGTTTCGTATTTTTGCTCCCACTTCTTGCATTTCTCCTTCAGCATATTGGACATGTTCCCGGAAAGGTCCGGGACTGCCTTTGGCGCGCGGCAGCACGTGAAAGTGGACATGCGCTATCTCCTGTCCGGCATTCAAACCGTTGTTGAGGATCAGGTTATAGTCAATTCCATCGAAAGCTGTACTAACTGCTTTTGCCACTTGTTGCATTGTACGCATCAACGACAGAGCCTGCTCTGCAGGTAAATCTTCTAAGCGCTCAACTTCAAGTTTTGGGATCACCAGTGTGTGTCCTGCAGCGCAGGGCATGATGTCTAAAAATGCAATTTCTGAATCCGTTTCAATAATTTTTTCACAAGGAATTTCACCTTGAATAATTTTGGTAAAGATCGAAGCCATTTTGGTGTTTCAGCTTTAAGTTTAAAAGATTCAGGTTCGAGGCTCGAGGTACGCAGTTTGTTGTACTTCGTTTTTCGTTTCCCGTTGTTGTTTTTAGTTTTTCACGGAGTACTAATTGTAATTTCAACTCAGCTTTTATCTGCAGAATCCCACTTTAAAACGCAGGCCCCGCACTACAAAATAGACGTTTCTTATGATCACGATAAGACACTTCTTGTGGGAAAAATGCAAGTCCGTTTCACTCGAAACGCTTATCCGACTCATGAATTACTCTTTTCTCTACCGGGAAACCGTTTCAATTATCCGGATGAACGGGGTACCAGAAAACACAAAATAGTACCTGTCTTTTCACTGAGACGCTTTCAAGATAATCTCGAAGATCCAAAAACTCCAACTGGTTTCAGTACCGGAAGCTTAAAGATCAATTCCGTGAGTGCGTTCACTCAAAATCAATCAGTAGAAAAACACCCGCTGAAATATTCACTGGAACCAAATCCTGACCTGGAGGTTGGTTATTCAACTTCAAATGGTCTGCTGCGAATATTGTTGCCAAAAAATCTTCCGGATACAAAAAAATTTCCTGGAGAGTCAACTGTTCTGATAGAGTTTTCTACAAATTTCCCCGAACACGCACAAGAAGGTGCAGTCAATGGAATGTTGCTGACAGTAAATTGGCATCCAAAACTCTTAACCTGGAATGAAAAACCTGGATTGAATGAGAAAAAATGGGAAACTACTGAAGATAATCCGTCACCTGCCACATTTGAGGTTACCTGGAAAGCAGTTCAGGCGGGAACATTAATCACGACCCCGGGTCATCAAAAATTGTTGGCGGGGCAAGTTGTAACTCTTTCTGTTACAAAGAGAACGATTAAATACTTCCCATTGATTTTTTCCAGAGTTCATCAACAATTTTCCGGAAATGAAGGAAGAGCAATTGTGGTGAAAAATACAAGCACTGCAGCTGCTAAAACTTCTTACCAACTGACTTCATTTTACTTGGAAGGTCTTGAACGAAGAGCTGAACTTCTACATAATTGGAGCGCCAGTTTTTTGTCATTTATGCATTCACGTTATGGACTAAAACCGCCCTGGGAATCAATTCGGATAGTTGCAGTTGAAGCAGAATATGAGCAAGTGGACGTTTTGAACAATTTGATCCTGGTCCCCATGCCGAACTACAAAAGGTCAGATTTCCTGGACCGGCAGGCTCTTGGATTTTTGACACGGCGACTGGCGCAACTTTGGTTTGGAGAGTTAATCTGGAGCAACCAGGATACTCAACAGTGGCTCAATTTGGGGGTTCCTGCTTTTTTTGGATTGCGTTTTTTTCAACATAATTTTGGTGCAGATGCAGGAATTTTTGATAGTCTTGACTGGCTGAATCCACGTTACCGGGATCATTTTTTCGAAAAAATGGCAAACTCTGTTTCACCAAAATTGAGATATCCCATTCTCTCATCATTCCAAAAAAATCCTGACTCTCAAAAATATTTGCAGACACTTACCTACAAGACTGCAATGGTTCTTTCCATGTTGGAATTCACACTGGGAGACAAAGCATTTAAAAAAGGTATCCGGTACTTTGCCCAAAATTATCAGCAAAATGTAATTGAACTGGAAGAATTTCAGCAGGCAATGGAGAAGTTTAATTTTCACCAACTCAGAACGCCTCCACTTCCTTCCGGGAGTCCTTACAATATGGATGGAAACGGTTCATTGGAATGGTTTTTTTCACAGTGGTTCCGCACTGTACAAACTTTGGATTACAGTTTTGGAGATTCAACTACTCGAACTCTGCCCAATGGGTTGTATGAGACTGAAGTAAATGTCAATAAAATTGGACTTGCTCAAATGCCGCTGGTAGTTTCACTTATCACAAAAGACGGTAAACAGATTCGCAGGCTGGTACCAGGAATTAAACAGCAGGAGACAGTAGTCTTTCAAACGGCGGGTTTTCCGGATAAAGTTTCACTTGATCCAGAAGAACGATTGCTGGAAACATCGAGGATCAATAATCATTCTTATAATTTTTATCGTGTTCGTTTTGGTTTCGACTGGAAAAAACAGCGTGAACATTTGGTGCTTTTAGTTCCTGGATTTGGGAACAATGCCTTAGATGGAAATTCTGTTGGTGTAGGAATAAGATACAGGTTTGATGACTATCGTATTTATGCAATTCCTGGATATGGTTCAAAAAATAAACGAGGACTCTACATTTTTAATCTCGACCGTGAACACCTGGGATTGCATGGATTGGAGGCCGGAGTAAGTGCCCGTGAGTATGGTGGAGTCCGTTCCCAGGGCATCCGGGCCACATACAAACCCTCTAATAATCCCGGTGAACTGGAATATAAGTTCCACTCCAGTTTTTCCCGGGAGATTCTTTTTTCGGCTCGCAACAATCCTGACAACAGTGATGTAATTGAAACCGGAGAATCAAACACTTTTCTGCTGGAACATACGGGTGCTGTCAGTCCCATAGACTCCTACCGAATTAACTGGAACATCTGGAACGAACAGCCTTCTCTGGAAATGGAAAGCGATTTTTCTTATGTTCGCGGGCAAGCAAAACTTGGACAAATATTGCGCGTTGGACATCGGAAATGGTTTGAGTTCGATATCATTCACGCTACTACTTCGGGAAAATCTCCGCTGCAGAAAAAATTTCAACTGGGAAGCCCCGCCGTATTACGTGGATATCCTCAACAAACAAATTTGAGTGACGACCATCTGTTGGCTTCAAGATTGAATTTCAAGTTTCCCTTAATCACTAAACCTTTGTGGGGAATGTTGAGTGCCTTTAAAATACAAGGTACTGTGTTTTATGACCAGGGTAAAATATGGTCGGAAAACATTTCATATGAAAAAGCAAAACACCGGGAAAATGCCGGTATGGGTATTGAGTGGACGCTGGATACTGCTTCACTGTTTCAAGTACCTCTGAAAATTGAAGTAGCCTTTCCGTTGAATGATCCTGATTATAAAAAACCACAGTTCATTTTCCTGGGTGTCCTCACAGGAAGTTAAAATACATACGCCTACTATTTCAGGGTAGCCTTGCTTTTTTTTATTTTAAATATAAAATCAGCATCCACTGGACGTTTTCTGTAGATATGCGACAATAATTCAATTCTGAAATTACTTGACGTGGAACATACACTAAAATACTACAACTCGACAGTCGCTAGTTTTGTCGTGTTATCCTGAACATAAGTGAGGGATCTTGTACGGTATCAGCACTTTACCAGATATCTCCCTTCGGCCGAGATGACGAGTGAGAGTCAATAATATCCGTACCTTACTATCACTCATGACTCACGATTAATACAATTATAAACTGATTTAAAATGCTGTCGAGAAAACCAAAAAAATATTCCCTCCTAGATGAGCTCGGAGTTAAACGATCTTCCTCAGTCAGATCAAAGAATTCAAGTGATAGTCCTTCTGTGAGTATCCGCAAAGAAGGCTTGTCCCTGCTCTCACCAAAACCAAAACGCAAAAAGTCTGCAGCTGATGCTGCAACTTCTATCCTTGATGAGCTCGGAGTTAAAAGATCTTCCTCAGTCAGATCAAAAAAAATAAGTCCGGTAGGGATTCAAAAAAAAGCTGAACAAAAAAAAGAAACAACAGAAGAATTGGAATCCTGGGAAAGAATAATCCTCAAGAACCATGAAATTCAAATACCACACACTAAAACAAAAATATTAAATAAATCGACAACTAAAAAGACAGAACAGAAAAAGTTTGAGAAAATCGATTCGAGTGCCCAAAAAACGGCTGAACTGCCTGAAGTTAAATTCGGTTTTCATGAAAAATTTGTTTTGCTTTCCATGTTGGTGGTAATGGGTGTTGCGTCTCTTGCCATTATCGGAGGACATCTTAAATTACTGGATTCAGCCATTTTTTACCAGTTGGTCGGCGGTAATGTGCATCAGTTGGAGTTTGCAGGTGAATTTGAGGCAAGACTAGTAGAAAATGGATATAATCGTCTGCCGGTATTTGTAGTCGAAGGATCTATTCGGAACACCTTCAATGAGTCTGACCAGATTAAAAAAATACAATTGAAGGCTTTTGCATTTGATGCCGACCAACAGTTGATTGCAAACCATTTCACCTATGCCGGAACTGTATTGTCAGACGAACAGTTGGAATCACTGAGTCCCATGGATATCAAAGCACTGCGTCATTCCTCCGAATTTGGGATTCAGGACTCCACTGCTTTAACGAACGACAAAAATGATTTATTAAATACGAGCCTTCCTCAAGCCCCGTTGATCCCTTTCCAAGTTGTTTTTATAAAGTCTGTTCCGACCATAAAAAAAACATCACTTCAAATTGTAAGTTATGTACGTAACAATAAGATTGTTTATGTACATGCACCAAATCTCTAGTGATTAACGAGTTCGGGAAAAAATCCTGAACTTTCCTGCTGGTACAGTCCTGCTGATTTTCACCGTTTTACCAAAATAAAATTTGTGCAATCCAAGTTTGAGCCCAAGATAGGAGCCGTTTCTTCCAAACAGTGGAGTACCTTGAAGGGTACCGAGTTTCCTTTTTCTGAGCATAATTATCTGAATGCTCTGGAAGAGAGCAGCTGTGTTGGCGAAGAATCCGGATGGTTGCCTTGCCATCTGACTTTGTGGGAAAAAAAGCAGTTACAGGGAGCAGTTTGCCTATACGAAAAATATAACGGATACGGCGAATATATTTTTGACTGGGGCTGGGCAAATGCTTATGAAAAGCATGGTCTGAATTATTATCCAAAATTAGTTTCTGCTATACCTTTTACACCGGCAACCGGCCTGAAATTACTTGTGCATCCGGAAGCAGATACCAGTAATGTCAGGAAGAAACTCTTAGAAGAGGCGTTGCTTTGCATGCGTTCAAGAAACTGTTCCTCTCTCCATTTTTTATTCATTACTGCAGAAGAGCTGCCAGTCTTTGAATCCATGGGATTTCTAATCCGGCACAGTTTCCAGTTCCATTGGAAAAACAATTTTTACCAGGATTTTGATGAATTCCTTGGAAGCTTAAAACGTAAACGCCGGAAGGAAATTATACGGGAACGCAGGCAAATTCAACAGCAGATGATCAAGGTGGAAGTACTGGAGGGAGAGGCTATTCTGGTTGAACATATAAATTATATGTATGAATTTTATCTTTCTACATCTGAAAAAAAGTGGGGACGTCCATATCTTTCAAAAGACTTTTTTTCCCGTATCTATCAAACTATGTGCAATAAGCTGGTGCTTTTTCTTGCTTATGTTGATGGAGATTGTGTCGCAGGAACAATCAATTTTAAAAATGGGAAATGCTTATATGGGCGGTATTGGGGTTGTAAAGGAAATTTTCGGAGTTTGCATTTTGAGTTATGCTACTATCAACCGATAGAATATGCTATCAGGAAAGGAATTAGTTTGTTCGAAGCTGGTGCTCAAGGAGAGCACAAAATACAGCGCGGTTTTCTTCCGGAACTAACCTACAGTGCACATTGGCTGGAGCATCCGGGATTCCGGAGTTCAATTTCAAAATTTCTGGAAGAAGAGAAGGCAGCAATTGATCAAGGTATTGAAGAATTCACCCCACACTCACCTTATCGTTAAACAGTTCCTTATTTGATATTCGAAGTTCGTTTGTAAAGAGAATTTTTGCAAATTCCTTTTATCGTTTCTGCATACCAGCGACCTCCCCGCTTAGACCTCAGTCGCTGGCTATTGAGGAACCTGGCTATTTTGTGATAACTCAAATTTTCATCCTCCCGCTTTTCCCGGATGAGTTTGGCAATAGCCAGTTCTTTTTCTAAAGGCGCCAGTCGTTTGTTCCGGTACGTATATCCAAAAGGAGCATGGCCTACACGTTCACCAATTTCCCGTTTTCGTTCTATCATTTCGCGGGTCCGGTCCGGAATTGATTTTGCGTCCCAAAGTGCCATTATACTGAGTGCATCTAAAACCATTTTTCCACTTTTTGTTTTCGAATCCAAACCTTCTGCTACAGAAACAAAACGTATTTTATGTTTTTCAAATAAATTAAGTAATTGTTTGTAAAGACGAATTGACCTCGTTAACCGATCCAAACGAGCAACAATGAGTACCGTGACTTTATCCTGTACAATCAGGGTGATAAGTTTTTTTAAATTTGGGAGTTCCAGGCTGGCACTGTTTGATTCAATATCACGGAAAATCTTTTTGAGTTTCAGTTCCTTTTTTTCAGACAATTTTCGAATTATCCCGGCCTGGTTTCGTGTGTCCAATTTATCAGGAGTTGGACGGTGGTTGTTTAAACGTGTATATCCGTAAATACTCATTTTTCTTTTATAAAATGCAAAGCCATGTTTTAAATTTAACAAAATACTCAATTAAACTTGCCTGACGAGACAGTCAGTTTTCTTCTTCTCCCATTAAATCAAAATATATGTCTCGAGCATGATTAAGGTGATTCCTCATGATAGCTTTAGCCCCTTTGGAATCTTTTTGACGAAGAGAGTCCAGTAAACATTGGTGGTCATCCAGAATGGTAGTGTGCAGCTTTTTCTCTTTCATCCGCTCAATCAATTTTGTCCACATCGGAGAATTCTGCTGCTGATCCCAGAGAAATACAGTTATTGTTTCCAAAACACTGTTTCCGGCAGCTTTGGCTACCAGCAAATGAAATTCTCGGTCCCCATCAGCACCAATCTTGTTTTCATGCACCATTTTATCTATTGCCTGCTCCAGTTGCTCCAGGCAGCCCGTGTCAATACGCTTCGCGGCAAGCTCTGCAATGGCACCCTCAATTTCTTTGCGTGCCTCAATTAATTCAAGTGGACCAGGCCCAATGTCAACAGAATTTTTACACATTTTCAGATTTGGACTTGAAGTGTCCAAAACGTAAATTCCAGAACCAACCCTGACTTCAACCAAACCAGAAATTTCAAGTGCAATCATTGCTTCACGCACCGTCGGACGACTTACTTCGAGCTGAAGTGCAAGTTCCCTTTCAGGCGGCAGACGCATACCCGGTTTGAGTTTTCCTTTTTGGATTAATTTAGATATTTGTTCTGCAACTTGTTCAAAACGACGTTGTGAGCGGACTGCTTTCAGGAGCATTTGATTATTCCAACTGATGATTTATTGTTTTGGAAAAAGACAATTAATTTTCATGACGAGTTCGTAGGGAGGCGTCGGCAAAGCTCATCAATTCCTGCAATGAATCCTCTGTTTTCTGAGGACAATGGTCAAGTGGATTCTGTTTTATGACAAAAATAATAATTGGTCTTACAATTATACCACTTGATAGAGTGTTTTTAATAAGTTATTCTTAATTCCAGCAATATGTCCCAAACAACTTTATTGAGGCCTGCGAAAACATTTTAATGAAGATCGTTTTCATCACAATATATTAACAAAATTATTTTAATTTTGAGGAGCGTGGAACATGTCATTTGAAAAAAATATCCGCGGAGAGTTTGTCCGGATTCTTGGAAAAGAGTGGGTCAAGGATGATCAAGTAACACTTTACACTTACCGTTGCGACGGTCTGGCTCTTTACACTGCACCACCTATGGGTGTTTTGTTTCCCGGAACAGTTCAGGAACTTTCATCGGTCATCAAACTGCTCAATCAGCACAAGATCAGTTTTGTCGCACGAGGCGCCGGCACCGGGCTTTCGGGAGGCGCAGTTCCTCAGGAAGGAAGTGTGATTATTGAAATGGCGCGTTTCAAGGAAGTGCATGAAGTAGATTGGGTTAACCGCACAATTACAGTCGGTCCCGGAGTAATTAATTTACATATTACTGAGAACGTCCACTCTCACGGCTACCACTATGCTCCTGACCCTTCTTCGCAAAAAGCCTGCACTATTGGCGGCAATGTAGCAGAAAATTCCGGAGGGCCGCACACACTCAAATACGGAGTAACTGTTAATCATGTGCTGGGTGTCGAAATGGTTTTGCCTGACGGTGAGTTAGTCACACTTGGTGGAAAACATCTTGGAATGCCCGGACCGGATTTGCTGGGTTTGGTAACTGGTTCTGAAGGTACTTTTGGCATCATCAGCAAGATCATTTGCCGTCTTACTCCAAACCCGGAAAAAGCGGTAACTTTGCTTGGAATATACACTTCAGTGCGCAATGCCTGCGAATCTGTTTCAAGTATAATTCGTCACGGCATAATTCCGGCTGCAATGGAAATGCTGGACAAAATCACAATTTCTGCCGTTGAAAAAGCACTCAAACCTGGTTTTCCTTTGGATGCGGAAGCTGTGCTGATTGTGGAACTGGACGGTTTGGCAGACGGACTGGATGCAGAAGCAGAGATAGTTGAAAAATTGCTCAAAGAAACTGGAGCAACTAAAGTCAATCGAGCTCAAGATGAGGCAGAACGTGCCAAAATCTGGCGTGCACGTAAAGAAGCTTTTGGCGCAATTGGTCAAATATCACCGAGCTATTATGTGCAGGACGGTGTAATTCCACGCAGCAAACTTCCGGAAGTACTCGATGAAATCACAGCAATTGGTAAAAAACACGGTTTGACTGTGGCCAATGTTTTTCATGCAGGAGACGGCAATTTGCATCCGCTGATTTTGTATGATTATGAAAATCCTGAAGAGGTTGAAAAATCACATAAAATTGGCGAAGAAATATTATCGGCCTGTATCCGTTACGGCGGTACGCTTTCCGGAGAACATGGAATTGGTATTGAAAAAGCCGAGTGGATGTCTGATCTTTACTCAGAGAATTCGCTTGCTAATATGCAGAATGTACGTGTTTTTTTTAATCCTGAGAATTTGCTCAATCCGGGAAAGATTTTTCCGCATCCCGGACGCTGTGCTGAGTCCAAAGCAGGAACACCTCCGCCTAATCTGTCTGCCGTTAATAAAACAAAAATGGTTGCCGCAAAATCAGGAATAGCAGTATGAGCAAAATAGAACCGGGCTCCTTGGAAGAATTGCAAAATTGGGTTAACTCCCGTATTGAAACGCAAGTACCATTCAGGATCTGCGGAAATGGTTCCCGATTTGTGAGCACAATTTCAGGCAACCAGAAAGATATTCCCGGCGACATCCTTTCCCTGAAAAAACTCAACGGAACACGCTTTTTTGATCCGGATGACATGGTCGTTGGTGTGGAAGCAGGAATGAGTATCCGGACTCTACAGGGAATGCTGGCGGAGGAAAATATGGTCCTGCCTGTCAATCCGTGGTTTCCGGATTCTTGTGTTGGCTCTGTAGTAGCCTGCAATGATTATGGACCAAACCGCATGGACATGGGCGGGCTTCGCGACTGTATCATCGGTATCGAATATATTAACGGGAAAGGTGAATTAGTACAGGCTGGCGGAAAGGTGGTAAAAAACGTTTCCGGTTATGACCTGACACGAATGATGTTAGGAAGTCAAGGCGGTTTGGGTGTTATCACTGCTGTTAATTTTAAGGTTATGCCACGGCCTGTCGAACCGCATGGGATGTTTGGAATTTTCCGGGATGAAGCATGGTTGTCCCAGCTCAAGGAGCTACGCAAACTCAGGATTCCATTGAATTGGATTCAGGCTTTATCTACTTCAGACTCAAGCTGGGTTTTAGGTATGGGATATTCCGGAAACAAGCTGAATCGAAACCGAATTGAAGGTGAAATACGTGAAGTTTTTGGTAAGACTCTGAAAATTCAGCCTGACGGCAAATCATATTCCGGACAGATTTTCACTCCGGGAGAACAAAGGTTTACAGGGTTTTTACCGTCGATTCGTGATGCATGGAAAATGGAGGAATCACATTTTCATGTTTTTGCAACTTTGCCGACTGAAGAAATCTTTACCTTCCCTTTTGAAACTTTCCGAAAAGCAAATTTCAAAATTGCAGTTCATCCTACAGGAGGTGATATTCATTTTATGCACAAAAGCACAGAACGGAAAGAGCAGCTTCAGCATCTTGAAAAAATAAAATCAGCCCTGATTCATGCTGACAGCAGGCTCCGGTGGGTGAGTTCTACACCGAAATGCTCTTTTATGGATCTGGGAAAATTTGGTGTGGCCAGTGGATATTCTTTGGTAAAGAGACTTAAAAAACACCTTGATCCTGCAGGTGTTTTTTTTGCTCCATATTATGATTTAGAGTTTGACGAATGAGCATAAATTTTTCGAACAAAACGGCTGTTTCGACTAAGGAGCTTTTCCGCCAGGCCGAATTTGATAACATTCTAAAATGTGTACATTGCGGACTCTGCCTGGAAAGCTGTCCTACATATCGTGAATTGGAAGATGAAAAAGATTCTCCACGCGGTCGACTTTATTTAATGCGTGGACTCTGGGAGGGAGAACTGGAACTGGAACAATCAGTAATTGATCCTTTAAGCCGCTGCCTTGATTGCCGTGCCTGCGAAAGTGCTTGTCCTTCCGGAGTACCTTATGGAGAACTGCTGGAAAAAACTCGCGGAATTATTCTGGAAAACACGCCTCAAAGTTTGAAAGAGCGGTTTCTTCGGAATCTCTTGTTAAAAGGGTTATTTCGCTACACCAGCATAATGACTGCAGCAAGCCGTATCTTGAAAATATATGCTGCCACAGGATTGCCCAAATTAATTACTAAAACATTTATTGGAAAACTGCTTCCTAAATCATTTGTTTTTCAACAACACCTGTTGCCCAATTGTTCAGGAGAATCGTTCAAACGCAAATATGCTGATCAAATCCTTTCACCTGTTTTTCCAGAAAAAACACTACACACTACACAAAATAGAAAATCTAAGATCAGAGTTGGATTGTTTTCCGGATGTATTATGGATGTTTCAGAATCGGCAATTCATGAATCAACATTGACACTGCTGCGTCATTTCGGTTGTGAAGTGGTTGTACCGGGGAATCAGGGCTGTTGCGGTGCACTTCATGTTCACAGCGGTGACAGAAAGACTGCCCGTGAATTTGCTCTGAAAAATCTTGCTGCCTTTGAACCTCGTCATTTTGATGCAATTATCACGAATGCAGCAGGCTGCGGAGCTCAGTTGAAGGAATATCATCACCTGTTTTCAGATGAAACTAATGGGTCCGAACAGGACTGGTTCGGTTTTGAAAATAAAGTAATAGATATTCTCGAATTCCTTTCGCGCTTCCCGGAACTGCTGGAGAGTCTTTCCTGGCGTGAAGATCAAGACATAGTGCTTTATGATGCACCATGTCATCTTATGCACGCCCAAAAAGTAGATGAAAATCCTCGGCAACTTTTGAACAGTTTGCCTGGAGTGAAACTGGTACCGCTGAAAGAATCCAACTGGTGCTGCGGTTCTGCAGGAATCTACAATCTTGTTCAACCTGACCTCTCACGAGCCGTGCTGAAGCGAAAAACCGAATCTGTTCGTCAAACTTTGACGGAAAACCCAAAAGCGAAAACTATTATCACCGGTAATCCCGGGTGCCTGTACCAAATTCGTGCCGGAATCAGGAGTGAAAATATTGATCTTCGGATCCTCCACCCTGCAGTGTACTTAGTGGAACGTTTGAAAAAACTTGGAACCAGAAACATTCCTCAAATTCCGATTTGAAGCCGAAGAAGCAAGTGCTCAATCCACTCCACAATCACTCACCTTTCCAGCGGTATAATTCAAGTTTTGTTCGCCCATTCTGATCGAATTGGATACCTTCTGCTTCCAGCAGTTCCTGCTGAAGTAATTCTCCAGATCCTCCACTTCTCGTACTTATTCCCCCCTGAAAATTGATGACTCTCTGCCATGGAATATCGGAGTCAAAAGGAATTGCAGATGCAGCATAACCCACCATTCGTGCCGTACAACCACCAACTATATCTGCTATTTGTCCGTAAGTAGCCACCTTACCGACAGGTATGAGCCGGATTATTTCATGAATTTGCTGATAGATTGGCGACTTCACAGAATATTAACTGACGGATTTCGCTAAATCTCTAGTTTTTGTTTCTGTAACAGAATTTTCTGCAGAGGCAACTTTCAACTTATTTTGAACAAGTTGAAGATGCTCCTGTGACTTTGCTGGTAAGGAAGATCCAGATTTTTCAGCGTAAGAAGAGGCATCCAAAATGCTAAAATCTTTTTCAAAAAAAGTCATCCACTCATAATCTTCAGTCAGGCTTCTCAGACGCAGGATCTGATTTTCATAAATAGAGATAATAAAATCATCTTCCAGCATCGGCATGGGATGGGAAACTACCTGGAATTCAGTTGTGCAAGTTCCAATTTCATTCCCCAAAAAAAGGAAATCATCCGGTTCGTTCCCGAAAAGTGCCACCTTGATTTGACCTGAATTTCCAACAATACCAAGACGTTTATAGGAACTGTTGACGCTGATATCGCGTAACTTTGCCATCACATCTTTTGTAACTACTGTCTCAATGAAAGGACCTTCTTCAGGAGGATTCCAGCGGGAAGCAAAATTAAAGGAACTGATTGCAGGTTTCAGGTCCAGAGTCTGCTCTTTGCTTGTACTGTGATTTTTGACATGGAGCCTGTTTGATATCACCTGAAACTCTAATTTTGCCGGATTTTTGTTCTTTAGTAATTTAAAAAATTTTGCCTCTAATGGAATAGACCATACTGGTTCATTTTCCGGAAATTGTGATGTCAGATTAGCAGAAACGTTACCCGATTTTATAAAAACATTTTTTGCAGTTGATTCAAGGACAAGATGTAGAGCTTCATCTCGAAATATCAGCAGCATTCTACCATTAAAGTCCTTTTCCAGATCAACAATAATCTTATGCAGTTTTGCCGACATTTTAAAGGAACCATCATCCTCAATTTTCAAGAATGGAGTCAAAGTTTCAGTGTAAGTATCTCCTTTTTGCTGGAAATGCCCATTCAGTTTTTTTTCATTCCAAAAAGTGAGTAATTCTGCCGGATCTATTCTACGCACATCGCCGGGGAAACTGTTTCGTGCGGTTTGCCATGATAATGCTTTTTTCCCCTTGATCAAATCTGAAATTGTTTTCCCGTTATGATCTGTTTGCTGAGTCCGTTTGGCATTATTTATTAGGAGGATAGAAGCATCTTTAAAGGGGTATATTCCTGCATTATCAATACAAATGAAAGGTTTGAAATCTTTGGTTTTTTCATTCATTGAATAGACCTTGCCTGAAAACTGGTGTTTCTTTTAAAAGTTATGATAATATTCCTGCAAAAAAATCACCAGAAACATGGAGCGAGAAACGGGGCTCGAACCCGCGACCTCAACCTTGGCAAGGTTGCGCTCTACCAGCTGAGCTATTCTCGCTTTGTTGGATAATACATATTCATTCTATTTGTAAAACTAAGATAGTCAAACTATTTTTAATATGAGAAGAATAGTAAAAATAATTAAGTTTTTATGCATGATCTTTGCACTCTGTTTATAGGATGACGTACAGAAAGAGCTTGATAAGATCTCATGCACATTTGATAATTAAAAAAGTTCACCTTTTCTGTAATTCCAAGAAAGATTACCTGTAAAAACTAAACTTTCATGAAATTTAAAATTTTACAAAATAATATAAGCTGTTTTCTGGTAATCCTTCTCATTTTTACCTTTGTCAAGCAGCTTGAGGCAGCCTCCCCTTCTTACCAGCCAGCACCGCTTCGGAATCAGTCACTGTTATTTGAAACAAGCGGTAAAGCTATCCGGAAAATTAAGTTGGATGTTTCCTCAATAAAAAAGCCTGTTGTAAAGAAAATAACCAACTCCAAAACACCTTACCGCAATAAATTTTGGAAAGTTGAAGGCAAGCGTTATGACATACCAATCAGGGTTAATTCAAAAGTCAAAAGTATCCTACGGAAGTTTGCATCAAAGAATCGTAAGCAATTAATAGTGGGTATTCAGCGTTCTGGCAAATTTATGCCCATGATAACCAGGATGCTGCAGAAAGAAGGACTGCCGCTGGACCTGGCTTACATGGTTCCGGTTGAAAGTAATTTCAATGTTCGCGCTCGGTCTAAAAAAAGTGCTGTAGGATTATGGCAATTTATTGCTTCAACTGGACGGATTTACGGCTTAAAAATTAATCGTTGGATAGATGAAAGGAGGGATCCTGTTCTCGCGACTAAAGCAGCAATCACTTACCTAAAGCACCTTTACGGTATTTTTGGTGATTGGGAACTTGCTATGGCTGCTTATAATTCAGGAGAAGGACGTGTAAAAAGAGCTATAAACAGGGCGAAGAAAAAAGGACGTAAACACAATTTTTGGTCACTGCGTCTGCCTCGAGAAACCAGGGGTTATGTCCCGTCTATTATGGCAATGGCAGTCATATATAAAAATCCGAAGCGCTATGGTTTTGGACATGTACGCCCGCTTTCACCAATGGATGAAACAAAAGCCAGTTTGACTGTAGCTTTTTCTCTGGAAGAGGTAGCAAAGCGCTCAAAAATGTCATTCAGTGCACTTCGAGATAAAAACCCTGCTTTGTTCCTGGGCGTACCACCTATGACTCAGACGAGTTATTCGTTCTATGTACCACAAAACAATCGACAGGAGTTAATGGCTTCTCTGAAGCAGAACCCAAATCCTTCAAAAAAATGGGGACATTCATATAATGCCCTTCTGGGCAGTTCTAATCGGGTGACAAGAGTACTTGAAAAATTTGGAGCACCAATTTATTTTCGCGTTAAGACAGGAGACAATTTATGGGACTTGGCTCGTAAACATAAAACATCTATTAGAAGATTAGCAAGGTGGAACAGGCTTAATTCGAAATCTGTTTTGCGGGTCAATCGCAGACTAAAGATTTATGTTCCCACCTGGCGGGTTTTCAGGGAAGTTGCCAGAAATTCTTCTTATTCCAGTACAAGATTAATTGCCCTGAGAATTCGGGTCCCAAAGGGAGGTGCTCTGTCTGTAATTGCTGAGAAATATAAGACTAGTGTCAGGAAATTGATGCGTTGGAATAAATTGAGCAGCCCTCATGCAATCCGCGCGGGGCAAAGGTTAGTGGTTGGATACCGTAAAGCTTCAAACAGTAATCTACCCCGCGAAGCAAGTGTGATTCGTGTTCCGCGAAATACTACACTGTCTCACTTAGCTATTCGCTACAAAACATCTGCGAGAAAACTGATGACCTGGAACGGTTTAACTAATTCCAGGCAACTTCGGACGGGAATGAGGCTTTATGTAAAAGCACCTGAAAAAATTAAACGAAAACAGCAAAAAAGAATTGTTGCAAAAAAGAATTCAAGAAGATTAATTAAAGTCCGGCACAAGATTATTCGTGTACGTAATGGCGACACTCTGTGGGGAATTGCCAGAATTTACCGAACCACAGTTAAGGCGTTGGTTGCACTTAACGAGCTGAAGTCTGAAAGCCACCTGAGACTCAATCAAAAATTGATTGTTCCTTACCCCTCATAAATTATTCGTCCCCTTGTTTTTGCAGACATTTTTGCATTTTAATCAAAATCCAACATTATCTTTATTTCAGAAATATAAATTCAAAACGGCTTTTTAATGGCAGTCTTTACCGAGGAAAAGAAAAAATTACTTATCGAAGCTCTTTCTTACATAAAGAGCTTCAATGGTAAAATAGTGGTCATCAAATATGGAGGTGCGGCCATGATTGAGGAGCATCTCAAACATGACTTTGCCCAGGATATTGTTTTGCTCCAGTCATTGGGAATGCTGCCTGTAATTGTTCATGGAGGAGGTCAGGAAGTTTCAAAGGCAATGGAACAATTAGGCCAGAAAGTCTCCTTTATTGATGGTCTGAGAGTTACAAGTTCTGAAAATATGAAAGTTGCAGAAATGGTACTCTCTGGAACTATAAACAAAGAAATAATTACACACCTGAATACTTTTGGCGGTAAGGCTGTAGGAGTCAGCGGTAAAGATGGGCACTTGATTGAGGCTATAAAAAAGCCTCAAAAAAGCGGCATTGATTTGGGCTTTGTTGGTGAAATTAAAAACGTTAATCCGGAACTACTGCTGGTTTTGCTAAAGCAGGGTTTTTTACCCGTTGTCTCTCCGATTGGTCTTGGAAAAGATGGTATTACATACAATATAAATGCAGATACAACTGCATCCCGCATAGCTGTTTCTTTGGCGGCACACAAAATAATCTTCATGACTGACGTAGACGGTGTCCTTAAAAAAGGAAAGTTAATTGCTCAACTCACCGCAAGCGAAGCCGAAATATTGATCCAGCAAAAGGTGATCAGCGGCGGAATGGCACCAAAAATTGAAGCCGGGCTTTTCTGCGTAAATAACGGGGTGGAATCTGCTCAAATAATCAACGGTACAGATTCTCACTCTGTCATTGCAGAATTATTTACCGACAAAGGTATTGGTACAAAGATTGTCCTTTAATAATTTTAAAAAGAATTATTGTTGCTCTGCAAAGTAAAACAATTTCACAGAAAGACTTTAATCAGGTACAACGGTTTTATTTTTAAAATCTATCCAAGAAATAATCCCATCTGTCGCATGAAAAACAGTTGTATAATGTTCTTTTTGGTCTAGAAAGTTAGCAACAATCCTACTTCTTCTGCCACTTCTACAAATTATAATTACAGGGTCTTTATTACTTGCTATTTTCTTCAGTTTTGACATCCATTCTTTAACATTGTAATTTCCATCTTTATCAAAAAATGTTAGAAGATTACTTTTTTTAATCACTCCCGTTTCGTACCACTCCCTTTTAGTTCGTATGTCTATTAATGGAACCCCACTTTCCATTAGAATTATTATTTTATTATTATTAACCTCATATATATCAGCAAACAGCTGTGGATTGAATAAAAAGACAACAAGAGTTATAGAGAGAATTTTTATTTTTATTATTTAACAAATTTATACATTTAGTTTGATGTGCTTAGATTGTTTTATTTCTGACTCGTTACCATAGTAAAAACCTTTTGGTCTGTCCATGCACCAACCAGCAGGAAAAGGAAAATTTCCAGGACCGCTATCAGGGTCAGTTCAATCATTGGATCCAGAGTATTTGTAAAAAAATTCATTGTGTTTTTATTAGAATAATTCAACCCGTTTAATGAACGCCTTTGAGTGACGTCCATTTACTTTCTCAGTAGTTTGCACATCAACCTCTATCCCAAGAGCCGTTACAGGCAACTGTTTCTTACCAAATAATTCAAAAAATTTTGCTGAGAGATCAATTTCTGTAATAAATGTTTTTCCAATACTCCCGTCACAGGGAATGCAGAGATAACGTCCTCCATCTTGCCAGTAGTTGCCGAAATAAACTTGATCTGGTTTTTCATCTTTCCCAAGAAAAAAACTGATGAAATAAGGTAGGTTAGGAGCTAAAAAAAGTCCGCTGTCCAGTTTAGTTTCTCCAAAAAAGACCATAAAGGAAATTGCTTCACGTGTGTTTCTAGTCTTTTCTTTGGGACCGCTCCAGTCTGCCCCAAGCGGATATTGATTTACTCCCCATTCGATTCGTATTTTTGTTTCCCCATGCAAATAGTCCTTTTCGTCAAACTCCAGCATCATCACACCTAACTCATCACGAGTTGGCTCTATCACAAGCTTTCCCTCTTCAAAACGGAGATTCATATCGGTTATATCTTCCCGGAACTCCCATTTGATTTTTTCAAACCAGTTTTGAACATTGCCGGATGCAGTTGAAAAATCCAATTCGTAAATCGTTTCTGCCCCGGCAGAAAATGTGAGCAATAAAAATCCACACAGGGTAATTATTTTTTTATAATATTGTCCACGGAAGTTTTTTGCTATCCCCATTAATTCCTTTTTAAGCCGATAAATACTTTGCTGAATAACTGAGAGTTTCTTGATTAAAAAGCAGTCGGAGGAGCAATTGCAGTACGTATTGCTCCCAATTTTTGAAACATTTCCTCTTGATTCAGGTTCTGCGATTCGCTATGCCCGGAATGACAAAGAAGAATCGAAAGAAGTACGACTATTTTTCACGTGGGTAAACCTTGTTGAAACAGGGACTCAAACGACAGAAGTGCAAAGCTTTTAGTTTTTTCCAGGAAACACCTTGCAGTTATCTTCACTAATTGAATAATTACTTATTGATATTATTGAATAATATTATTTTTCGGCAAGCCCTAAGTAAGTGTAAGAAAAATTAGTGATAAAGTTGCTGAGTACATGTGATCTGAAAATTCTAGCATCACCCTAAACATTTGAAATGGATGTTTCAAGATTTTTTTAATTACAAAATAATAATGTTTGATAAACCAGTTTATAATCAAAATTGCATAGGGCTCACTGAAAATGTTTTTCTTTTGTCGTGCCGGACTTGATCCGGGATCAAGATCACCGTTCAGCTTGAGTACAAGATTTGAAGCATTTCCTTTGAATTACGGGTCTATGCTGCACTTCGCCGAATGACAAATGAAAATAATCTAAAGTAGCACAACTATTATTTTCGTGGGGCTGCCTTGTTGGAAAAAGAGACTCAAACGACAGAAGTGCAGGGCCTTCGCGCTTTTCAGGAAACACCCCGAAGTTGTCGTAATCAATCGAATAATTACTTATTTATATTATTGAGAAGTGGACTGTTCCACAGATTCGCTAGAAATATCTGAAGAGTTGTCTGAAGAAACTTCATCTTACTCCTCAATAGGATTTGGATTGATGAAAACCAGCTGATTACCAGCTAAAGATTTAGTGGCAACCTCTATTTCCTGGACAAGCAAGTCACTGGTTATTCTTCTGCGGAGAGTACTTTTATGCATTAAAGTATTCAATTCAATCTCCAGAAAACCAAAAGTGTTTTTCAATTCAGAAACTTTTCTGAAAGCAGTTGTATTTTCCAGGTATTCCACAATCATTATTTGACTCCGTGGAGAATAACCTTTGAAAACTACAGAATATTCCTGACCTGCCAAATTTGTGTTTTGATAAAAACGAATTATATATTCTGTTGACTGGCGTATACTTTCCATTACTGCCTGATTAGCTGCCTTTCCAAATAAAACGTTCCACTTATGGTCATCCGGCTTTTTTATTGAAACTTCATTTTGCACAACAATTGTTTCGGCAATTTGTTTACCGGTCACAGCTTCATAAAGCCTGAAATGCACCTTTGATCCGACTTTAAACAATGTTCCGCTAGTTTTGTACGGTTTGACAGCAATCATTTCCATTACCACCAGAACATCTGCATTATGATTCAATGCCAACGCAATCAAACTGTCTACAGAACTACCGACTAAAGTCTCCTGCTCAAGTGAGCTGTATACTTGCTTCATAGTTTGTTCTCCAAACGTCCGGAAGCCGTGTTCTGCAAAAGTTTTCTGAACTGGAGTAAGTGCATTTTCTACAGCCGTATTGTCACGGAGTACAGCCTCAGGATTACTTCTGTGGTAAACAAACAACAAACGTTTGTTCAGCATTCGATCGTGCAGAATACGCAGTACCTTCAGCTTTTGCTCAATCTTTACTTTCTCAACTTTAGCCCGGATTTGGATTTCATAGTTTGTCCCGTTCAGAACAGGTTCTTCTCTGATTATTTCATAATTTCTGATGTATTTCTGTCTGTCTCTGTATATTTGGTTTTTAATTACCTCATAATTGAGACTGATTGTCTTGTCGTCCAGAATGCTTTCAACTCCTCTTTTAACTGCTTCAAGCAAGGCATTTTTTAATGCCTGTTCACTTGCATGAGTTTGGTCGCCGTTGTATATTTTTGCAGAACCTTTGACTATTACTTCTTCTGCCGGCAAAGGAAGGCAAAAGAACAGGATCAGAAACACAAAGGAAAATAATGATTTCATGAATATAATAACTGAACAGTATACAAACAGTGAATGGACAAATTCTAAAACAATTCCGAACTATGAAATGTAAACCGAAATCAGTTTTGAATCAAGACTAAGGAGATTAATTTGTTTTCGGCTGCAGTAAGGCACCTTCGGGAGGAGGGAGTTTTCCGTATGATTCAACTGAGTGATCCATCATGCTGGCCAACGGATTATATTCGCCTTTTAGATGCTGCAAATCAGTCCATGCTTGAGAATATTTTTCTTGAGGATTGTAGGCATTTGCCTGGGAAAAGTGATATGCAGCCAATTCAAGTTCATTTCGTAATTGAAAAACTACACCTAAATTGTAATGTGCTGCAGCATAATTCAAACGGTTGATGTTCTGAGAAAATTTTGAGTGTGATTTTATTATCTCCGCATAACGTTCAAAATCCTGATTAGGTATTAAGCCAGAAAGGACAATATTAATTTCGTTGTGGTCAAACGACTTGCCGTGGATTTCAAGTAAAGGCCGCAGAGTTGTTTGAGGCAGCCCTGATTTTTTGAGACGTATATATACTTCGTCTGTAAAAATAAAGCGCTCAGATTTAGGATAAGTACGCGGTTCAAAAAGCACATAATTCCAGCCCTTCAGTGCAAGATCGTATCTGTTGCCGGTAGCAAAATGGTTGGAACGTATTATTCTAGGATGGCCGAAATCCAGCAAACCGAATGTAAAAGGTACCGGATTGGTTCCTTTTTCCAATTCAACGACATGTTCATTCTGTTCCGGATTTATTTTGCCTAAAAATTTTCGAATAAGCAGTTGGGCAAGGTGTATCATGGCATCATCGGAATCTGGAATAAGAAGGATGTTTTCATCACCTCTATAACTTTGCTCAATGCTGGCATTTTCTACTTTGAAGTAGAGAGTTTTGTCTCCGGCAATATTTGTGACTTTAAATGCAATTTCTAAGTCCGATGTCCGCTGAATTATCCGTTCAGAATAGGTCTTTTCCTCAAACTCAAATGTTCGGCGAAAGAAATTGAGTCCTGATGGATTTTCCTGCAGTACTTTGTGTTCCACCAAACTGATATGGGTTTGAGTGAGGGTCTTTTCCTCATCATTTGTGGAATAACGCCTGACTTCTGCACTCAGTACTGCTGCATTCGTTTTTGAAACTTCTGGAAAAACTGCTAAATAATTCAGTTGGGGGAATTGATCTAACTCATGAATCAGGATTTTCCCGAACAATGCTGATTGCTCACCCTCAACTTGATTAACATGGAAGGAGTTTATCTCAGAAAGTGCATCTGGTGACGGAGTGACTTCATGATAGATCCGGGTTACCGAACAACCAGCTGTAAGTATCACTGCGGACAACAGTGCAGCTCGAAGAGAGATTCGAAAAAACTGATTGCTGAATGCAGAAATCAGAAACCTCATTTTACTCAGAAGTGATATCGCTGACCGTATTTTGCAGGGTTTTATTCTGGTCAATTGTCCAAATATCCAGCACGGCATCATCATCGAGGTTGCCTTTGGCAGTTGCAGTGAAGGAGGAACTGCTGCCGGTGAGAGTGATGGAATAGCGGGAGCTCCCTCCTGTTTCCAGCT
>Ga0257109_1000098_pt1 | contig 23443 bp, 17 predicted proteins | sample LP_taG_8_FD_191566 | JGI IMG/M metagenome (GOLD analysis project Ga0257109, IMG submission 191566) | Marine microbial communities from Northeast Subartic Pacific Ocean, Canada - LP_J_2011_P26_2000m | ecosystem: Environmental > Aquatic > Marine > Oceanic | place: Canada: Northeast Subartic... | reverse complement strand
GAAGATTCAACTCGGGTAAGAATGTCTGGGGATGAACCAAAATTAATCTATCAGAATGCAAAAGTCCCTGTATATGTTTCGCCAAATAGAGTAGCGGCGGCAAAACAAATGATTGAAGAAACTGATTGTAATGTAATTATAAGTGATGATGGGCTTCAGCATTATCAACTCAATAGAGATATGGAAATTGTGATTTTCGACGGTTCTAGAGGCATTGGCAATGAACTATGTTTACCTGCAGGTCCTTTAAGGGAGCCAGTTAAAAGGATTGAATCAGTTGATTTTATTGTTAGTTCTAATAAGTCTTTATCTAAACAAGGTATAAATGAGAATGCCATAATGAAATATAAAGCAACTGAATGGGTACGACTTTCGGATCAGAAGAAAGTTACTTTAAATTCCTGGCCTCTGGGTAAAGTAATTCATGGTGTTGCCGGCATTGGAAATCCTTCAAAATTTTTTACAACATTAAAAGAATTAAACTTCAAAGTTATCGAACATTCATTTCCAGATCATTATCAATTTACAGAAGACGACCTTACTTTTTCAGAACAGTTACCTATAGTTATGACAGAAAAAGACGCTGCAAGATGTCATAAAATACAGGTAAAGAATATTTGGGTTTTAAAAATAGAAGCTGAATTACCAGATGAATTTGCACTTCAATTGGTCAATGAAATAAAAGAGAAAGTTAAATGAGTAATATAGATCCTAAGTTAATGGAAATTCTTGTTTGTCCTATATCCAAAAATTCTTTAGTACAAATAGGTGAAGAACTTCTCTGTTATGAAAGTAAATTAGCTTACCCCATAAGAGATGGTATTCCTATCATGCTTCCTGAAGAAGCTAGAAAGCTAAAAGAAGATGAATTAAAAGAGTGATGTCTTTCATCGTAATTATTCCTGCAAGATTCTCTTCAAGTAGATTACCAGGCAAACCCTTGATAGATATTGGAGGTAAGCCAATGATTGAAAGAGTTTATGGGCTAGCTAAACAGAGTAAAGCTAAAGAGGTTTATGTAGCGACTGATCATAAAGAGATCCTTGATTGCTGTTCTTCATTTGGAGCCAAAGCTGTAATGACGAAACCCGAGCATTTAACTGGTACAGATAGAGTTGCAGAGATGGCGGAAATATTGAATCTCACTTCAGATACAGTAATAGTAAATCTTCAGGGAGACGAGCCTTTTCTAAACTTTAGCGATATAGATAATTTAGCTAAGTTTTTTATCAAGGAAAAGAGATTCGATATAGGCACTCTTTTTTCAAATTTTACAGATAAACAAAATCAAAGTGACCCAAACCTTGTGAAGTTATGGGTGGATAAAGAAGGAGCTGTAAAAGGTTTTTCTAGAAGAAGAGACTTTATAGAAAGTAGTCTGTTAATGAGAGCTCTGCATATTGGAGTTTATGCCTACAAAGTTGAATTCATTAGGGACTTTGTGAGATGGAATCAAAGTGAGAATGAAAAGAAAGAAAGATTAGAGCAACTCAGAGCCCTTGATAGGGGTAAGAGAATTGGAGCTATTGAGTCTTTATCTAATGGGCATATAGGTATAGATACACAAGAAGATTTAACTAAAGCTAGAAAATTAATTCTAAATGATTGAGATAAAACAAAATCATTCTTTAAAAGAACAAAACAACTTCAGGTTTGATCATAAAGCTGAGTTTTTCTGTGAGGTGCATTCTGTTGAAGAAAGTCACGAATTTATAGATTACTGTTTAAATAAAAATATACCTATAAAGTTATTGGGGGATGGCACTAATATAGTTTTAACAAGAGATATTGAAGGAGGTGTATTAAAGGTTTCGATCCCAGGTAGAAACATTAATAGAAATGAAGTTAATTTGGGAGCAGGGGAAAACTGGAATGAGGTTGTTTTGTGGTCATTGGAGAATCAATTATTTGGTTTAGAAAACTTATCTTTAATTCCTGGATCTGTTGGAGCAGCTCCTGTACAAAATATAGGCGCTTATGGAGAAGAAATTAGCTCTAAATTAGTATCTCTTGAGGCTCTTAATATAAAGACTAATGAACTTATTTTAATGACAAACAAAGAGTGTAAATTTAGTTATAGAGAGAGTATTTTTAAGAAAAAAGACGATTTAATGATCACCTCAATCAAGCTTAAATTATCTAAAGAACCTAAAGTAAATACTAGTTATAAGTCTTTAAAAAACTTCCTTATAAAAGACGATATCAATCCTAATCGTGCTACCCCTTATCAGGTTTGTAGAGCTGTTACATCTATAAGAAACCAAATACTACCTGATTTTAAGGTAGAACCTAATGTAGGAAGTTTTTTTAAGAACTTAATACTAGATGAGACGACTTTTAACAAATTAAAAAAGAAGAACGTTGATCTTCCTCATTTTAAAAACCCTAAAGATTTAACTTATAAAGTTCCAGTAGCTTTTTTAATTGAAAACGCAGGATGGAAAGGTAAAAAGCAAGGGAATGTTCGAGTGTCTGAAAAACATGCTTTAGTTTTAATTGCGGATAAAGGATCAAATAGCGAACAATTAATAAAGCTGTCTTCTGTCATTGCAAAAGATATTTATGAAAAGACACAAGTAGAACTAGAAGTTGAACCTAAGATTTTTTAATGTCTATTTTTTTGACAATTGCCATGCTTCATTTATTTGCTGTTGCAAGCCCAGGCCCAGATTTTATCTTAGTCAGTAGACAATGTTTACGGTATGGAAGAAGAGTAGCAATTTGGACTAGTTTTGGAATAGCTATAGGAATATTATTTCATGTAGCTTTATCTCTTACGGGGCTAAGTATACTTCTACAAAATCAACCAGATCTATTTTGGTACCTTAAATTATTAGCTTCTTTATATATTGGTTATTTAGGAATAGTTTCCCTGGTTTCAAAAAGTTCCAACAAGTTAGCTGAAGATTCTATAGGCCAAGCTGGAAATCAGTTAAGGTCAGTAACTACAGGACTGCTAACAAATGTTTTAAATCCAAAAGCTTTAATTTTTTTCATAACAGTCTTTGCTTTGGTTTTAAACAAAGAAATAGGAATAATTGTTAAGAGTTTATTGGGAATCTACATGTCAGTAGCAACTTTTATTTGGTTTGTGTTTGTAAGTATTTTATTAACAAATAAAAAAGGAATTGAACGGTTTAGAAATATAATTCCATTACTGGAAAAAGTTACTGGATTTTTCTTGTTATTAATAGCTATTCAAATATTATTTCAACAAACCTATTAGGATCTGAGACTTCTTTGAATAAACCAAACCCAGCATCAATACTGAAACAAATTTCAAATTACAAAGATAAAGAATTGCCGCCCGTACATTTATGGAATCCTCCACTTTGTGAGAATGTTGAGATGAAAATTGACAGGGAAGGTAGGTGGTTTTTCATGAACTCTCCGATCGGCAGAGAAAGAATGGTAAAACTTTTTAGCAAGGTCTTAAGGTTAGATGAAGATGGAGAATATTATCTAGTTACCCCAGTTGAAAAAATTAGAATAGAGGTCGAAGAAAGACCGTTTCTTATTATTGATTACCAGCTAATAAAAAAAGGTGATAAACAAATAATAAGCTTCGAAACAAATACCGGAGATATTTTCCTTTTAGATAAAGACCATCCAATCAATGTAAATATTAACCCTAAGACAGGTGAGCCTAAACCATATGTATTAGTTAGATCAAACTTGGAAGGAATAATATCTAGAAACATGTACTACAAACTAATTGAATTAGCTGAAACAAAGAAAGTAGCAGGAGAGCAAATTTTAGTTCTCAAAAGTGATAATCAAGATTTTGAAATAGGGCGCTTAGGACCATAAAAAAACAGAGCCTAAGCTCTGTTTAGTTCGAGTTCGAAAGTGTCTAAACTTGAGATTCTTGTTTAGCTCCTCGATAAATTTCTCTTTTTATCTTGGTGGTCTAAAAGTCTTTTTTGCTAGCTTTAACTTTTAGTGCTTTCGCCTTTCGTTCTCTAACTAATCTCTCTCTCCTTTTTCTGTCTCGAGTTATTTCCAGGTCGGAAAAATTAGTCCTTCGATTATACTTTTTTGGGTTACAAAAACAACTGTTATTTTTCCTTCTTTTATGTAATTTTTTAGATATTTTTTACATATTAGGATAGTTAGGTCCACCCGTTCCTTCCGGTGTTATCCAGACAATATTTTGGGCAGGATCTTTAATATCACAAGTCTTACAATGGACGCAATTTTGTGCGTTTATTTGAAACTTTTTTATACCTTCTTCTTCAATAACTTCATACACTCCAGCAGGGCAGTATCTTTGAGCTGGTTCATCATAGAGAGGAAGATTTTCACTTATAGGTATGGTTTCATCCTTGAGAATTAAGTGGCAAGGTTGGTCCTCAGCATGATTAGTATTAGATAAGAAGACTGAAGAAAGTATATCGAATGAAATAACTCCATCCGGTTTTGGATAAGAGGTTTTTGGCATTTCATCTGCCTTTTTTAAACAATCATGATCAGGTTCTTGGGCCCTTAGGGTAAAGGGAAGCTTACCTCTAAAGATAAACTGATCTATGGCAGCCAACAAGACACCAAGATAAGGACCAAATTTATGTAAAAAGGGATTCCAGTTCCTTGCTTTATGTAATTCACTATTGATCCATGAAGAAGTAAATCTGTCTTCATATTCCTCAAGGCCTGAGTCTTTATTCTGAAAAGAATCAAAGATAGTTTCAGCTGCTAGTATTCCGGACTTCATTGCAGTATGAGTACCTTTAATTCTAGGAAAATTCAGAGTACCAGCATTGTCACCAATTAATAAACCGCCAGGAAAGTTCATTTTTGGTAGTGATTGAAACCCTCCTTTAATTAAAGCTCTCGCACCATAGGCAACTCTTTTTCCACCTTCAAGATATTTACCAATAGAAGCTTGGTGTTTCCATTGTTGGAATTCATCATAAGGGCTCAAATGGGGGTTTTTATAGTCCAGAGGTACGACATAACCAATAAATGCTTGATTGTTTTCCCCATGGTAAAAATAAGAGCCAGATACTGTTCCCTTAGCTGGCCATCCTAGAGTATGGATAACTAACCCTTCTTCATGGAGATCAGATTTCAGATCCCATACTTCTTTAAATCCTATGCCATAGTGTTGAGGATCTTTACCTTCATCAAGCTTGTATTTACTGATTATTTGTTTGCCTAAGTGACCTCTGCAACCTTCTGCAAGAACTGTAAACTTGGCTTTAAGTTCAATACCTGGTTCATATCCAGGTTTTTTTTCACCTTTAGAGTCTATACCCATATCACCAGTGAGCACGCCTGTCACTTTATCATCTTCAAATATTAATTCAGACGCAGGAAAACCTGCAAAAATATCTATTTCTAAGCTTTCAGCATATTCTGCTAGCCACCGACATAAATTCCCTAAACTGATAATGTAATTGCCATGGTTCTTAAAGGTAGGAACAAACATTAGCGGAGCAGAAATAGTAATGGATTCAGTTAGTAAGTACCTCACTGAGTCTTTATTAACTTTAGTTTTTAACGGAGCACCTTTTTCTTCCCAATCAGGTATGAGTTCATTTAAAGCTTTTGGGTCTATTACATTTCCAGAAAGTATATGAGCTCCCACTTCAGATCCTTTTTCCACAACGCAAATAGATATTTCAGACTTATTATCTGTAGCTAGTTGCTTAAGCTTAATAGCCGTAGAAAGACCTGAAGGGCCTGCCCCTACGATAACAACATCATATTCCATAGACTCTCTTTGCATTTCTTCCATAGGTATCTTTTATTTGTAAGCTAGTTTAAGCAGATATAGAATAGCCGCTCTATTTTTATACCATTATAAAGGATTTGCATACATGAAGGTTCTAGTTCCAATAAAACGAGTTGTTGATTATAACGTTAAAGTTAGGGCTAAATCAGATGAGACAGGCCCAGATTTAGCCAATGTTAAGATGGCCATAAACCCCTTTTGTGAGATAGCAGTGGAAGAAGCTATAAGGCTTAAAGAGGCCGGAACAGCCCAAGAAATAATTGCAGTCTCAATTGGAACTACTGCTTGTCAAGAACAGTTAAGAACTGCTTTAGCTCTAGGTGCAGATCGGGCTATCTTAGTTGAAACAGAGTTAGAAGTTGAACCTTTAGGAGTGGCAAAGTTATTAAAATCAGTTGCTGAAAAAGAACAGCCAGATTTGATCATTTTAGGCAAACAAGCCATTGATGATGACTCAAATCAAACGGGTCAAATGTTAGCTTCTTTACTTTCTTATCCGCAGGGAACCTTTGCATCAGAAATAAAAATTGGTGAAGGAAAGATAAGTGTTACGAGAGAGGTAGATGGAGGGCTGCAAACTGTCTCCCTAAATCTTCCTGCCGTGGTTACAACAGACTTAAGGTTAAACGAACCAAGATATGCTTCATTACCCAACATTATGAAAGCAAAAAAGAAACCTTTAGATACGTTGACCCCAGAAGAATTAGGTGTTGATGCTTCTCCCAGGACAGAGATATTAAAAGTTTCTCCACCCCCTGAGAGAGCAGCGGGAGTTATAGTGGAGAGCGTTGATGAATTGATTGATAAACTGAAAAATGAAGCCAAGGTGATTACATGAGCATATTAGTAATAGCAGAACACGATAATGAAGAGTTAAAAGTAGCTACCTTAAATACTATTACTGCGGCTAAAGAAATCGGTACAGAAATAGATTTACTGATAGCTGGTTTTTCATGCGAAACGGTTGCTGATCAGGCCTGTTCGATTCCTGATATTCGCAAGGTTATAGTTTCAGATAGCGAGTCTTACAAAAATTTTCTAGCTGAGAACATTGGTTTATTGGTTTCTGAAATAGGGAAAGATTATTCACACATTCTTGCTGCAGCTACTAGCAACGGAAAGAATTTTATGCCAAGAGTTGCTGCTTTGTTGGATGTATCGCAAATCTCAGAAATAATTTCAGTACTTTCTGAAGATACTTTTGAAAGACCAATCTATGCAGGGAATTGCATAGCAACAGTTAAGAGTTCAGATCCTATAAAAGTAATTACCGTTAGAACTACTGGATTTGATGATTGTGAAGACCAAGGAGGATCTGCTACCAAAGAAAACTTAGATGAGGATTCTAATCTGGGCATTTCAAGTTTTGTAAGTGAAGAATTAGCTAAATCAGATCGGCCTGAATTAACTTCAGCAGATATAGTTATTTCAGGCGGACGCGGAATGCAAAACGGGGAGAATTTTAGGTTACTTGAAGGAATAGCAGACAAACTTGGTGCTGCCATTGGAGCATCTAGAGCTGCAGTAGATTCAGGCTTTGTACCTAATGATATGCAAGTAGGCCAAACAGGTAAAATCGTGGCGCCTAATTTGTATATAGCTGTAGGAATTTCAGGTGCAATCCAACATTTAGCAGGTATGAAAGACAGCAAGGTAATTGTTGCTATAAATAAGGATGAAGATGCACCTATTTTCCAAGTAGCTGACTATGGTTTGGTTGCAGATTTATTTGATGCTTTGCCTGAACTAGAAGCTAAGTTGTAACTCTTTTTTTTAAAATTACCCCTGTCTCTAAATGGTCAGTAAAAGGGAACTGATCAAAAAAGGCTGCTTTTTCAATGTAGTAATCTGAAAGTAGATTATTTATATTAGATTTTAAAGATGGAAAACCACAAGACAGATAGATAATCTCTTTAAAGTTAAGTTGTTTAATTAAGTCTAGTGATAATGAATCTAAACCAGATTTTGGAGGATCTAAAAAAAGAACATCTTTTTTTAAACTTTTTAAATTAACATGCTTTAGTCTATTAAAGACCCGTACTTTATTTAATGCTTCTAAAGTTTCTAATCCTGACATTCGGGCAAATTGTACATTTGTAATAAAATTATTTTCTAAGTTTTTCTTTAAAGCTTTGATGCTGGGTCTGCTATTTTCAGTGGCAAGAACTTTAGAAAATATATTTGAGAGGAGGGCAGTGAATGTTCCTATTCCGCAATGTAGTTCGGTTACATGAGAGCTTGGATCTTCTCTTTCATGAACCCATGAAAGCATTTGGTCACAAATATAAGGGTTAGTTTGACTAAAACATTGTTCATACAAATCAATTTCAATTGTTTGGTCTTTAACCTTATAAGTTTCAGTAACAAAATCTTTACCTATAACTAACTTTTGTTTTTTGCTCCTTCCAATGATTGATACACCAATTTTTGAACTTAAGTTTTGAGCATCTTCAATCCAATTTGTGTCTAAAGATTTATGGTATATCAGGGATACCATTCCCTCTCCATTTCTTGCGACTTGTATCTCAGCTTGAAATAGTTTTTCTTTGATAGATTCCTTATCAGTTACGTACTTTTTTAGCAGATTAATAATGTTGTTAATTTTCTCATCACAAATTTTAAGAGTATTTATAAAGATTTTTTTATTATTTTTAACCATAGTGAAGTTAATAGAGTCATTTACATGAACCCCTAGCTCTGCTCTAGTTCGAAAATTAGAAATAGGAGAAGAAAAATAATCTAAGTCTTTAGTAAATTCAGAGAAAAAAGATAAAAATAAATCTCGTTTTCGTTTTAACTGAAGGGCATATAGATCTTCATTTTTATTCAAGGTTAGTACTGTAATATTTTTTAGTAAGCTTTATATCCTCTTCTCTATTAGAAGAAATATTTTTAATTTGATCCTCAGTTATTTTGCCTAACCCAAAGTATTTACTTTCACTATTAGAGAAATACCAACCACTTATAGAAGCTGCGGGCAACATCGCGAAATTCTCTGTTAAATAAATATTCGCTTTTTCTTTAGCGTTTAGTAAAGAAAAGAGTTTAACTTTTTCAGAATGATCAGGGCACGCAGGATATCCAGGAGCTGGTCTTATTCCTATATATTTTTCTTTTATTAGTGCTTCTTGAGTTAATTTCTCATCTTTTGAATAACCCCAGTAGTCCTTTCTTACTTTTTCATGGACATATTCAGCAAGAGATTCAGCTAGTCTATCCGCTATTGCTTTAAGCATTATTGAAGAGTAGTCATCGTTATTATTTTCATATTCTGCACAAGCTTCTGCAACTCCTATTCCTGAAGTTACTGCAAAGGCACCTATATAGTCTTTAGTGTCTGTGCCTTCTGGAGCAATAAAATCAGAAAGAGAAAGATTAGGATTTCCTTTTCCTTGAATTCTCTGTTGCCTTGGAAAATTTAAGGCAGTTATATGTTCTCCTCTTTTTTCATTTTTATAGACTTTAACTTCATTATTCTTATCTTGAGAAGCTGGCCAAAAGCCTATAACTGATTTGTTTTTAATAATTTTAGACTTTTCTAATTCATCCAACATTTTATTTGCATCCCTGAATAACTGTGTTGCGGCTTCTCCCACAACTTTATCCTTTAGAATTTTTGGGTAACTTCCAGCAAGACTCCAAGTTTTAAAAAAAGGAGTCCAATCTATATATGATCTCAACACATTAACAGGAACTGGATTTAATTCTTGTACCCCCAAAAAAGACGGCTTTACTGGTTTAGATTTTTTCCAGTTTATATTGAGTTTATTTTTGTTTGCCCCTTCCAAAGATAAAAGATTAGGTGAACTTTTATTTGCCAACCTTTCTCTAGTAATAACATAGTCCTTTCTTATTTCTTCTGTATACGACTTTTTATTTTTTTTACTTAATAATTTTTGTACAACTCCAACACTTCTTGAAGCATCTAACACATGTGTAGCAAGGCCCGTTTTGTAATTTGGTTCTATTTTTAAAGCTGTATGTGCTTTAGAAGTTGTGGCTCCTCCAATCAGTACTGGTATATTAATTTTCCTCCTACTTAATTCTTGGACAACATTAATCATTTCATCCAGTGAGGGGGTTATTAATCCACTTAAACCTATTAAATCAGCTTTCTCTTTAACAGCAGTTTCAATAATTTGTTCTGCAGGAACCATGACTCCCAAATCTAAAATCTCATAGTTGTTACATTGAAGAACCACACCAACTATATTTTTTCCAATATCATGAACGTCGCCCTTCACAGTAGCCATTACAATCTTTCCATTAGAGCTAATACCACCTTCTTTTTCTTCTTCTAAATAAGGAATAAGGTAGGAAACAGCTTCCTTCATAACCCTTGCACTTTTAACGACCTGAGGAAGAAACATTTTTCCTTCTCCAAACAGATCACCCACCACATTCATTCCGTCCATTAATGGGCCTTCAATTACTTCTACAGGAGAATCTGATTCCAACCTTAATTCTTCTACATCTTCAATAATGTATTTATTAATCCCTTTAACTAAAGAATGATTAATTCTTTCACTAACTTTCAAATTCCTCCATTCTTCGTCTTTGGTGGCAGTAGATTGATCTTGAAGAAATTTAGTTGCCTCATCCACTAATCTTTCTGTTGCATCTTCTCTTCTATTCAGAATCACATCTTCAACTAACACTTTTAGTTCGGGGTCTATATCTTCATACACTGCTAGTTGACCCGCATTTACTATGCCCATTGTGAGGCCGCTCTTAATGGCATGGAATAGAAATACTGAATGCATTGCATTTCTAACAGCATTATTTCCTCTAAAAGAAAAAGAAACATTGCTTATTCCGCCTGAAATATTAGTTAAAGGGAATTCTTTCTTTATATAGACGCAAGCATCAAAAAAATCATTAGCAAAATTTCTATGTTCTTCAAGTCCAGTAGCTACGGCAAAAACATTAGGATCAAAGATTATATCTTCTGGTGGAAACTTCACTTTGTTAGTAAGAAGGTCGTATGATCTTTTACAAATTTCTTTTTTTCTTACTAATGAATCAGCCTGTCCTTTCTCATCAAAGGCCATTACTATTACTGCTGCTCCATAATTAAGACATGATTTGGCAACTCTGATAAATTCTTCTTCACCTTCTTTCAGGCTAATGGAGTTGACTATAGATTTACCTTGAATAACCTTTAAACCAGCCTCAATCACTTCCCACTTTGAAGAATCAATCATAATAGGAACTTTTGAGATATCTGGTTCAGTAGCAACAAGTTTTAGGAAGAGGTCCATTTCTTCTAAAGAATCAAGCATTCCTTCGTCCATGTTTACATCAATGATTTGAGCACCTGATGAAACTTGGTCTTTAGCTACTTCTAAAGCTTCTGAATAATTTTTTTCTTTGATTAACTTAGCGAATTTAGTTGATCCCGTGACATTAGTTCTTTCTCCGATATTTACAAAAAGTGAATCATCAGTAATAACTAAATGTTCTAAACCACTAAATGTACTTTGTTGCTTGTGTGTAGTTAATTTTCTTGGTTTTATTCCCTCTACTGCGTCTTTAATAGCTTCGATATGCTCAGGGGTTGTGCCACAACATCCGCCTACAATATTTAAAAGCCCATTTTCTGCCATTTCCTTTATTACCTTGGCCATATGAGAAGGGGTCTCATCGTATTCCCCCATTTCATTAGGAAGGCCAGCATTAGGGTGCAAACTTATAGGCACATCTGAGGATTTATTTAAAGAAACTAAATGAGGCCTAAGTTGCTCAGCTCCTAAAGCACAATTAAAACCAACAGAAAAAGGATTAGCATGCTTAATAGATGTCCAAAAGGCTTCAGGGGTTTGCCCTGACAAAGTTCTCCCAGAGTTATCTGTTATAGTTCCTGAAATCATTAAAGGTACTTCTTTTCCAATTTCTATGCATTTATCAATATAAGCATAGATACCAGCTTTTGCATTTAAGGTATCAAAAATTGTTTCGAACATTAAAAAATCTACACCTCCGTCTATTAATCCTTCTATGCACTCTTTATAAGAATTAACTAGTTGATCAAAAAGAATATTTCTTTTTGATGGGTCAGTTACATCTGGAGACATGGAAGCAGTAGTATTAGTTGGTCCTATAGATCCAATTACCCAAGCGTTAGCTTTTAATTCTTTGATAATCTCTTTGGCTATCCTAGCTCCATTAAAATTCAATTCGTAAGCTCTTTCCGCCAAACCGTAGTCATTCTGTGAAATGGAACTGGAATTGAAAGTGTTTGTTTGAATAAAATCAGATCCTTTATTCAAGAAAGATTTATGGATTTCTTTTATTACTTCAGGTTGAGTTAGATTAAGAAGATCATTATTGCCTTTTAGATCTTTAGAGTAATCTTTAAATAAATTGCCCCTAAAGTCTTCTTCTGAAAGTTTCTTAGACTGTATTTCAGTGCCCATGGCACCATCCATAACTAAAATTTTTTCTCTTAATTTCTTTTGAAATTCAGCTACTTCCATAATTTTTAGGTCATTAAAGTGAATTGTAAGTGTTTTAATTATAAAATGTATTTATGGCTTCTATAGAAATAACAAAATCAGCAGAAAAGTATCTAGATGAACTTTTGCAAAAACAAGATTCAGATACTATAGGTGTTAAAGTTTTTGTAAGTGAACCAGGATCACCAAGAGCTGAAACTTGCATAGCTTATTGCAAGGAAGACGATGATAAAAGTGAATATGAAATTAGCAAAGATTACTGTTTTTTACTTTATTTAGATAAGAAATCAATATCATTTATTGAAGATTCTGTTGTGGACTATTCTCCAGATAAATTTGGGGGTACGCTTACTATAAAAGCTCCCAATGCTAAAGTTCCTAGCATAGGAGAAGATGCCTCTCTAGAAGAAAGGGTTAATTACCTTCTTTATACTGAAATTAACCCAAGCTTGGCATCTCATGGAGGCGAAGTATCATTGGTAGAAGTTATAAATAAAGAAATTGCAGTTCTTCAGTTTGGAGGAGGGTGCCAAGGTTGCGGAATGGTAGATGTAACGCTCAAGGATGGAGTAGAAAAGACACTAATTGAGGAAATTCCAGAACTTAAAGGCATTACTGATGTAACTGACCATAGTTACAGAGAAAACGCTTATTACAAATAATAACTAATCAATCTTACAGTTTATAACTAAGTTGTGACTCAACTAAACTCTGATACCTGTTATATCTTTACTGATACTGAAACTACTGGATTAGATATAAATTTTTCACAAATTATTCAAGTAGGTTCACTGTTAACCGATGAGGATTTAGTAGTAGAAAAGGAGCACAATTTATTTTCTAAACTTTTGCCTTGGATTGTTCCCAGCCCTGAGGCGTTTCTTATTCATAAAAAGATTGAGTGTCTTGACGAAGAAAGTCCTTCTCATTATGAAATGATGCTAAAACTAAGAGAAGATTGGTTGAATTGGTCCTTAGAAAAAAATCCTATTTTTATTACTTATAACGGACATAGGTTTGATGAAGAATTATTTAGAAGACAATTCTATTGGTGCTTGCTCCCTCCTTACATAACTAATACAGGTGGCGCTTCAAGACTAGACTTGATGTACACATTCCAAATAATTGCTAATTTTTTCCCTAATTCACTTGTTATACCTAAGAATGATGAAAATGAAATTAGTTTGAAACTCACTGATTGGGCCGAAGCTAATAATATTTCTTCTCTTAATGCACATGATGCCGTAGCGGATTGCTACTTGATGGTTAACTTATCTAGACTTGTAGCCGAAAGAGCACCAGAAGCTTGGAATGCTTCATTAAGAGGATCTTCTAAAGACGGGAATCTTAGATTAATTCAATCAGAGCCATTTGCTATGATTGGTGAAGTCATAAGAAAAAAGAAATTTACTTATCCTGTAACCTTTTGTGGTCAAAACCAAAAAATGCAGAATGAAGTAGCTGTAGCTGATCTATATTTTGATCCTGATGCTTTAAATGAACTATCTGATCCAGAATTACTGGAACAGATATCTAACGCCGGTACAGGCATTAGAAAAGTAAGAATTAATAAGAGCTTACCCTTAATAAATTCTCTGGAAATACCTTCAATCCATGACACATTAGATATTCCTTTTGAACAATTAGAGGAGAGGGCAATCAAAATCAGGAATAACACTCAGTTACAAACTAGAATTAGTGAGTTATTAACCAATAATCAAATTCAATATCCACCACCAAAGTTTGTAGAACAGGCTGTTTATACAGGCTTTCCATCTGGAGAAGACGAACTTTGGATGGAAAGATTTCACTCTACGCCTTGGGAAGAAAGGCATAAATTAATTGAAGGTTTTGAAGATTCAAGATATAGAGAGTTAGCTGAAAGACTTATTTGCGCAAATTCAGTTGAAGGAATCTCTGATCATTCCCTCCAAAAATATAATTCTTTTTTAGCTCAAAGGCTGTCAGATAAAGGACCTTGGTTAAATATAGATCGTACTTTAACTAAGATTGGAGAGATGTTAGAGACCGAGGAAGATCAAGAGAACAAAGAGGTACTTCAAAAATTACAGAAAAAACTAAAGAAGATAACTTTTTAGATCTTCATTGCTTTTCCCACTGACTTACCCTTATAACAGCTCCAAAGTAGGGGTGGTCAACATAATGAAAAGCATCTTCCTTCATTTTAGTCTGTTGATTGATTTCAAATAAGTCTTTGTAATTACCATTGATGAGTAAATAACTTTCTTTACTAGGTAAAACTGGAGAAAACTCTTTCGTTCTGAATATCCAACTTGAAAAAGAAACAACATCTTCACCCAGGGACTTAAAAAAACTTACAAATTTATTATCAACTCTAGATAATTTCAGTAAGTTATTGAAATTATAAAGATTTATAGTGGATAGATTTTGTTCTTCTTTTGTTCTTTCAGACAGTCTTATCTTTAGAATAGAATGAAGAAACCTTTCTTTATAGAGTAAAAGTTCTCCGTGAACACCATTAAAACCATTTTCATTGCTAATGTATATGGGGCTTGATATCTCTTGTTTAAATAAAGGTTGAAACCAGGTACCCTCAAACAATACTTCATACTTCTTCCTAGTATTAAGCCTTTTAACAAACTTTTTTGTTGGGGTATTTTTATCATCAATTAATTCAAAATATTCATAAGGCAGCAGAGGTCTAGTACTTTCAATTTCTACTGTTTCTTCTTCTTGGGCATTAACTGACCTGAGTTGGGTACTTAATTCAATAGATTTAATAACTTGAGTATTTGGGATCAAACCATCTTTGATAGACTCTCTGTTTACTAGAAGGTGAGGAGTTTCATTGAGTTGTAAAAGATCATCTGAGTAAATAAACTTTTCAAGTTGAGGGAACCTTTCTTGTTTATCTTTTTCATTTATTTGTTTGTGAGAAAAGATAATTAAGTTGATTCTATAAACTGGATAGAGGTCTGGGTTATCAGTAAAAGCTTTTGAAGAAAGAAGAAGTTTTTCTGGGATAGATTCATTTCCCATCAATAAAGGACTTATTGAAATCATTAACAATAAAATTTTTTTCATGAAACCTTTTTTATTAATTTAACATTTTATATATCTTCTTAACACTGTCTTCAAAGTCTACCCCCTTCTTAAGGGTTTTATCTTTATCAGCGTTTAAATAACTGATTTTTATATCTTGTTCTCCAATTCTAATTTCTTTAATTTTTTGTTGTGCAGCCATTAGGACTATCTCAGTTTCAAAAAATAGAGATTTGAGTTCCTTTGGAAATAAACCAAATCTGTTTATCATTTCAACTTGAATATCTTTTAGTTTTTTTAAAGATATTGCTGAAGATATCCTGCTATACATAATTAGTCTCTGGCTGATATCAGGAAGATAATCATTAGGAATATAAGCTGAGGTACCTAAATTAATTTCTGTTTGTTTTTCTATTATGAAGGAATCAACTTCCCCTTTTTGTATCTGGTTAGAGGCTTTATTGACTAATCTTAAATATAGTTCAATTCCTATAGACTCCATTATGCCGCTTTGATTTTCTCCTAAAATTTCTCCAGCTCCTCTAGCTTCAAGGTCTTTCATTGATAATAAAAATCCAGCAGATAGAGAATCTGAATCTTGGAGAGCCTTTAATCTTTTATCTGCTTTCCCCCTTTTTAATATCCTTGAGGACTTTAGAAAATATGCATAAGCTTGTTTCTTACCTCTCCCAACTCTTCCTCTTAACTGATGTAACTGAGATAAACCTAGTCTGTCTGCTTCTTCAACTATTAGAGTATTAGCATTACGTATATCTAATCCACTTTCTATGATTGTTGAGCATACAAGTATGTCAATTTGCCCATTTTGAAAAAGTAACATTTTTTCCTCTATTTCTGACCCTTTTAGTTTTCCGTGAACCACATCGACGGTTTGTGAAGGGAATAATTCTTCAATTCTTATTTTTCTGTCATTAATTAAGCGAAGATCATTGCAAAGGTAATAAACTTGTCCATTTCTAATAAGTTCTCTTTGAATACCTTCCTTTATTAGATTCTCATTAAAGGGGTAAATGAAAGTTCTAACTGACAATCTATCCTCCGGAGCAGTTGCAATTATTGATAAGTCTTTTAATTCTGATAAAGCAAAATTTAATGACCTTGGAATTGGTGTAGCTGATAGATATAGAACGTTGACTTGCTCTCTTAATTTTTTTATTTTTTCTTTTTGTCTAACACCAAATCTATGCTCTTCATCTATTATCAGTAAGCCTAGTTCATGAAATTTAATTGATCCCTGTAGAAGAGCATGTGTACCTATAATAATATCGATGCGACCATTCTTTAGGTTAGTTAGTACCTCTTTTTTCTTTTTCGGCTTAACATTTCTGCTTAGTTTTTCTATATTTATAGGCGTTTTAGAGAACCTCTTAACAAAACTTTCATAATGTTGATGGGCTAGAACTGTTGTCGGAACCAGAATACAAATTTGACTATTGTTAAAGGCTGCTAAAAAAGAAGCTCTCATAGCAACCTCAGTTTTTCCAAACCCTACTTCGCCGCATACCAATCTATCCATAGGTCTGAAATTTTCTAGATCATTTTCTATTTCAGAGATAGTTGTTACTTGATCCAGCGTTTCTATAAAAGGGAATTCGTTACAAAATTCCTTGTATTCTTCGGGAATAGTATATTTTTTCCCCTGTTTAGAATTTCGTTTAGCTTGAATATTTAGAAGTTCAGCTGCTGTATCAAATGTTTTTTTAATGGCTAAAGATTTCTTTTTTTGCCATTTTTTTGATCCTAATTCGTCTAAAGAAATATTTTCTGCTCCAAAATATTTTGAAATTAGATGCATTGATTCTACTGGTACGTAAACTTTACTATCGTTTTTATATTCTATTACTAAGCATTCATTAGTAATATTTTTGGATATTATATTTTTGAGGCCTTTAAAAATTCCTATTCCATGAAAAAGATGAACAACATAGTCGTCAATTTCAAGTATTTGATGAGATGGGGTGTGATTAATTGAGTTTAGTTTTCTTGTTACCTTAGTTACTTTTTTAATCTTTGATTCTTGAAATTTAATTTGTTGAACTTCACAGCCGCTTAAAAATATTTCATATTCTTTGTTGGTTAAAAAGATATCTCTTGGTTCTAGTAGTGGTCTTTTTATGTCATATCTATATTCTTCAAATCTTTCATCAATTAAGGATTGATACTCTTTTAATTCTTTTTTCACATTTTGATCTAGTAAAACTTGATCAAAGTTTTCCAGAAAACTAATAGCTGTTATCTTTTCATTAAAAAATAAAGGTAAATAAATTTCAGTGCCTTCTTCAGCCTTTCCCTTAGAAATAGATTTAAAAATATCACTATCTTCTTCAAAGACATCAAAGGCTTTCCTCCAATTAATCTTAAAGCTGTTTATGCCTTTCTCACTTAAAGAGTATTCTTGAGGGGGCAGAGCATAAAAAGAATTAATCCTTTTTATAGTTACTTGAGAGACAGGACTAAAAGTCCTTAAAGATTCAATCTTTCTGTTATTAATTTCAATTCTAATAGGTAGTTCTGATCCAGTGGGATAGATATCTATTATTGACCCTCTTAATGAATACTCACCTATCTCAGTAACAATATCTTTTCTTTCATAGCCTGAGTTATTTAAACCATAAATAAAATTCTTTCTGTTTATCAGTTGGTCAGTTTCTAATAATTCAAAAGGAAGAAGGTGAGTTTTATCTGGGCAAGGGCTCATTAAAGCTTGTATAGAAGTAATTAATGTATGCTTTTCATCCGAAAGTAGTTTAGAAAGAGTTTGCATCCTATGGTTTCTAATATTTTTAGAAGGCGAAAAAAAATCGTAGGGCAAGGTTTCTGTATGCGGTAACAGAACAACTTCATCCATCTTTTTTTCTAAATTACGATAAGTAGATTCAGCTAATGAGGAATTGGAAGTAATTATTAATTTATTGCCTTTTTTTAAGCTCCAAGTAGCCAGTTCACTTTCGAACTTATTACTAGTTGGTCTTTTATTTTTCATTTCTAAAAAGGTTATATATTTAGAGCTTGAAACCTATGTGTATAATACGGCCATATTTTAGACCGAGTACTATTATGGACTTAGCATTTTCTCAAGAAGAATTAGACTTTCAAGAAGATGTAAGAAATTTTCTAGCGTCTGAATATCCTCTAGATATAAAAGAAAAACAAGATAAAAGATTGCCTTTAGAAAAAGAGGATATGATTACTTGGCAAAAAATCTTAGCTACCAAAGGCTGGTTTGCTGTCAATTGGCCAAAAGAATTTGGAGGAACAGACTTATCTCCAACTAAGAATTATATCTTACAAAATGAGTTAGCTTCAGCTAATACGCCTATTTTAATTCCCTTTGGCGTAAATATGTGTGGACCAGTTGTATACACTTTTGGAACTGAAGAGCAAAAGAAAAAATACCTTCCTGGAATACTTAACAGCGATGTTTGGTGGTGTCAGGGATATTCTGAACCTGGATCTGGGTCTGACCTTGCTTCTCTCCAGACTAAAGCAGAACTTCAAGGAAATAGCTATATTGTCAATGGAACTAAAACATGGACTACGTTAGCGCAACATGCAGATTGGATTTTCTGTTTAGTAAGAACTGAAACAACCGAAATAAAACAAGAAGGTATAAGCTTTTTACTTATTGATATGAAATCAAAGGGCGTTGAAGTTAAACCAATAATTACCATAGATGGTTCTCATGAGGTAAATATAGTTTATTTTGATGACGTTAAGGTGCCTAGAAATAATCTTATTGGAGGTGAAGGACAGGGCTGGAATATTGCCAAGTTCCTTTTGAGGCACGAAAGAACAGGTATAGCTGGTATAGCTGCCTTAAAAAGAGAATTAAAGAGATTAAAAGAAATTTCGGCAAATGTTATTGTTGGTGAAGGTAGTTTATTAGATGATTCAAAGTTTAGAGACAAGTTAGAAGCAGCAGAAATAGAATTAACGGCAACAGAATTTACTGAACTTAGAACTTTGTCTCAAATTTCTTCGGGGGGAGCTCCTGGTCCTGAATCGTCAATTTTGAAGATTAAAGGTACTGAGCTACAACAAAATATTTCTGAACTTTTTATTGAGATGCTGGCTTATTACTCACATCCTTTTTTAACTGAAACTGAATTAGGTTCTAATGAATCTATTGGTCCAGATTATGCAGGAGCAGCCATGCCACACTATTTAAATTTCAGAAAAGTTTCAATTTATGGCGGTAGCAATGAAATACAGCGAAATGTAATTTCAAAAGCAATATTAGGATTATAAATATGGATTTTAATTTCAACGAAGAACAAACCTTAATACAGAGTCAAGTTGCTCAATTCATACAGAGAGATTATGAATGGGAGAAACGCCAAGTTCTTGTTGCTTCTGATTTAGGTTTTAGTAGCGAAAACTGGAAAATTTTTGCTGAATTAGGTTGGTTAGGCATATCTTTATCTGAAAATTCAGGAGGATTTGGAGGAAGTGCTCTTGAATCTATGATTATTATGGAGGAGTTCGGTAAAGGACTTGTTGTAGAGCCTTTCCTAGAAACAGTAATCTTATGCTCGGGTTTAATAGATTCTTGTGGAAACGAAGAACAAAAAGCTGATTTATTAGGACCCGTTATTTCTGGTGAAATGCATTTAGCTCTAGGCTTTACAGAACCGCAAAGCAGATTTAATTTAGCTGATGTTACAACAGAAGCGAAGAAAAAAAATGGTGATTATCTGGTTAACGGCTTTAAATCAGTAGTGATGAATGGTCCCAATGCCAACAAATTAATTATTTCTACTAGAACATCAGGTAAGCAAAATGATAAAGAAGGTATATCTTTATTCATAATTGATAGCAATTTAGATGGGGTTTCTTTAAGAAATTATCCCACAGTTGATGGAAGAAGGGCTTCTGAAGTAACACTGGAGAATGTGATAGTCCCTTCTAACTCTCTTTTAAGTGAAGAAGGTAATGGCTTTCAACATTTAGAAGATGCAATTGATACTGCAACTTTAGCAATTTGTGCTGAAGCAGTAGGAGCCATGGAAGTTCTTTACAAGACTACTGTTGAGTATACTAAGATAAGAAAACAATTTGGACAGGCAATAGGAAAGTTCCAGGTATTGCAGCATCGTATGGTGGATATGTTTATGGAGTATGAACAAAGTAAATCTCTTCTATATATGGCTACTATTAAAAATGTTGAAGGTTCCAAAGATGCAAAGAAAGCAATCTCAGGTTTAAAGTACCAAGTAGGAAAGGCTGCAAAATTTATAGGTCAGCAATCCGTGCAGCTGCATGGAGGAATGGGCGTAACAGAAGAACTGAGTGTAGGACATTTTTTCAAAAGATTAACAACAATAATTACAATATTTGGAAATACTGATTATCATCTCAAGAGATATTCTCAACTTTAACAACTAATTATGCCTTCAGATCAACCGGATAAAAGAAAAAGGTCTAATCTGCCGTTAGATACCTTTGGTGATTTTCAATACCGACAAGCTTTAGCAGAGGAAATGCTAGCGATTATAGGTAGCTTATATAGGGAAAATGTACATCTTATGCTGTACGGTAAATTATTAGTTAATTTATCTATATCAGAGATAATGCAAGCACACAGGTTTGTAAGAGAGACAGAGAATAATGAATTAAGTGAGTTTGAGACCTACCAAGTCATTACTTCTCTAAGTTCTTTAGAGCTAGGTCCTTCTGAAGTAGATATAGGGATCATTGCAGCTGCTTATCTCTTTGATAGTAAAGATCTGACCATAGAAGAGTTTGTAGTTGACTCTGTAAAGGATTTAGTAGGAAAGAAAGGATCAGTACTTGAAGATGCTCAAGATGTCGTTTTATATGGCTTTGGTAGGATAGGAAGGCTTTTAGCCAGACTCATAGTTGAAGATTCTGGAGGTGGAGACAATCTTAGATTGCGAGCTATTGTGGTAAGAAAGTCTGGTCAAGATGACCTGATAAAAAGAGCCAACTTATTAAGAACTGATTCAGTTCACGGCCCTTTTAAAGGTACTGTGCGGGTTGAGGAGAAAGAAGAACAACTAGTTGTAAATGGAAGCGAAATAAAAATCATATATGCAGACCAACCAGATTCAATTGATTATACAAAACATGGAATAAAAAAAGCTTTATTAATAGACAACACAGGAGTTTGGAGAGACAAGAAAAGCCTTAATAGACACCTAAAGTCTAAAGGAATAGATAAAGTGTTACTGACTGCACCTGCAAAAGGTAAGGTTAAGAACATTGTTCATGGAATCAATAATGGAGTAGTGGACTCTAAGGATAATATTCTAGGAGCAGCTTCCTGTACTACCAATGCAATTGTTCCTGTATTAAAAGTTCTCAACGATGAGTTTGGAATAATTTCAGGTCATATTGAAACCGTGCACTCTTACACAAATGATCAAAATTTACTTGATAACTTCCATAAAACGTCTAGAAGAGGAAGAAGCGCAGCCTTGAATCTAGTCATAACGGAAACTGGTGCGGGAGAAGCAGTGGGTCAAATATTACCAGAATTAGAAGGGAAGTTAACCGCCAATGCGATAAGAGTTCCTACTCCGAATGTATCTTTAGCCATCATGAAACTTAGTTTAGGAAAAGCCTTAAAGGCTTCTGAATTGAATGATTTTCTTAGACAAATTGCCTTTCATTCCTCTTACAAAGATCAGATTGATTTTACAAATTCAAGCGAGACAGTTTCTTCAGACTTTGTTGGTAACAGATACGCAGGAATAATTGATTCAGCAGCAACTATCTGTAATAAAGACCACGCTATACTCTATGTTTGGTATGACAATGAGTTTGGGTATACGGTACAGTTACTTGGCTTAGCAAAAGAGATGGTAGGACTTACCTATAAAAGATATCCAGATTATCAATAATCTCTCTAGTAAATAGATCTCTTCAACACTATAATACGCGCGGATTTTACTGCTCCTTAAGTATTAACTTCACCTCAAGAGAGGGGATGAAAAAAATAAGAAAAGGTTTAGATGTTCCTATCTCTGGTTCTCCTGAACACAAGATTACTGACTTTAAAACCCCAAGATCTGTTGCTCTTGTAGGTTCTGATTTCCATGGTCTAAAACCCCTTATGTTGGTCAACGAAGGAGATCACGTAAAAATTGGTCAACCTATATTTGAAGATAAAAAAAATCCTGGGGTAATATTTACTTCACCTGGAGGAGGGGTTGTAGAGTCTATAAATAGAGGGGAAAAGAGGGTTTTGCAATCTGTCGTTATACAGCTTGATACAAATGAAGAAGAAATTTCCTTTTCATCTATTAAAACTGATGATTTATCTAATCAAACTTCAACTTCCATTCGAAAAAACTTAATCCAATCTGGTCTATGGACATCTTTTAGGACAAGACCCTTTAGCAAAATTCCGACCATCGATTCTGAACCTAAATCAATTTTTATTAATTGCATGGACACTAACCCTCTATCCATAGATCCAGAATTAATTATTTCTAGTCATTTAGATGATTTTGAATTAGGGCTCTCAGCAATAAGACTTTTGTCAGGTAGCCCAGTTCATTTGTGCATAAAAAAAGACAGTTCTCTTACATTCAAACAAGAAGAAAACACACATGAACATGTTTTTTATGGGCCTCATCCATCGGGTTTAGTAGGAACTCACATGCATTTCATTTCTCCGGCATCTTTAGACAATATAAATTGGCACATTAGTTATTCAGATGTAATTTTAATTGGCTCTTTCTTTAGTGAAGGGAAGATTTCAACAAGCAAATACATATGTCTATCAGGGCCAAAAATTGAAAATCCAAGAATTATCTCCACCAGAATAGGAGCTTGTATTGATGAGATTTGTGCAGGAGAATTAAGTCAATCAGAAAACCGGGTTGTAAGTGGATCTGTAATTAATGGAAGGGAAGCAATAGGGCCCTACGCCTATATAGGCAGATACCATAATCAAATTTGTGCAATCGAGGAGCCTAACTCTTCAGACAGAGAGTTATTCGATTGGGCATTATTAGGTTGGCAAAGATATTCAAAATTGGGTCTTTTTATTTCTTCTTTAATTAAAAATAAAAAATTTAATATCAAAGCAAGAATGTATGGCGCAGACAGAGCCATTCTTCCACTCGGAGTTTATGAGGAAGTTTTTCCATTGAATTTACTCATAACACCTTTACTAAGAGGATTAGCAGTAGGGGATACGCAAGAGTTACAGTCCTTGGGTGTTTTAGAACTAGACGAAGAA